>Ga0256405_10001058_pt1 | contig 80951 bp, 67 predicted proteins | sample RumenRJG_02DNA_FD_189096 | JGI IMG/M metagenome (GOLD analysis project Ga0256405, IMG submission 189096) | Bovine rumen microbial communities from Lethbridge, Alberta, Canada - RJG_02 | ecosystem: Host-associated > Mammals > Digestive system > Stomach > Rumen | place: Canada: Alberta... | reverse complement strand
GGAGGGAATAATGTCCCCTATTGGCCTTTGAGCCAAGATGACTGGCATCTATGCGACGTAATGCATTCAGCGCGCTGTCAGGGTGCTGACGGATGTAGGACTCAACATCGTCAAGAAGTCTTGCGGTTTCATTGGTTCCGCAGGCGGCAAGCAATACTGCCGTCAAAAGAGTTATTATCAGCCTTATTCTCATTAATTACCTGGTTTAAAGCAAAGATAACCATTTTATCATTATCTTTGCATATATTATGGCAAAGATACTACTGATAGAAACATCGACGGCACTTACCTCCGTAGCATTGGCAGACGGCGGCAAGGTGGTGTTTTATAAAGATGACGACGCTTCCCGCAACCAATCTGCGCTGACCGCCCCCTTCATAAAGGAAGCACTTGATTACAAAGGAATTACCGCTAAAGAACTGGACGCAGTCTGCGTCAGCATGGGCCCCGGTTCCTATACCGGCCTGCGCGTTGGGGTATCGTCCGCAAAAGGACTCTGCTTCGGCGCCGGCAAACCGCTCATTGCCGTAGGCACCCTTGACTGCCTTGTCTGGGAAGCCATCGGCAGCGGCGCTGCAGAAGGATGCAAATACATAGTTCCAATGATTGACGCCCGCCGGATGGAGGTTTATACCGCCGTGTTCACACCCGACGGTCACCGCACCACAGAGGTAGCCCCCAGCATCATAGATGAAAACAGCTTTGCTGACATCCTTACCGATGCGGCCGCTACCAATCAGAAGGTGCTTTTCATTGGCGACGCAGCAGAAAAGTGCAGCAAGGTGATCACCTCCCCCGCCGCAGTATTCGCCCAGCAGAACCCTACAGCCCGAGGCCTTCTTACCCCGGCCATAAAAAAATTCGAAGCAAGCCAGTTTGAGAACGTGGCCTACTTCGAACCTTTCTATCTTAAAGACTTCGTTGCTACGGTTTCCCGCAAGAAACTATTTTAGTTTACTTGAAAGGAAGGCGCGCAGCGTAGCTTCATTCTTAACTCCGGTAGAACTTACAACCTCTCCGTCAATGATGAAGAAGAGGGAAGGTATTGTCTGCACATTGTAGGTAGATACTACAGGTGAAGAAACGCCATAACCGTCGCATACGTTAATCCAGCCGCTATTCTGGGTCTTAACTGCGGTTGCCCATGCAGCTTTGTCTGTATCAAGTGATACGGCATAAATCTCAAAGCCCTTAGGAGCGAACTGCTTGTAAACAGGCTGCAGAACGTCCAGGTTGAACATCTTCTGCTCTCCCATTACAGAAGCCCAGAAGTAAACCATTACCACCTTCTTTTCCTTTGCAACATCGCTCAGGGCGACCTTCTGACCCTTTACGTCCGGCATGTTAATGTCGATGAAGCCTATTTCCTGAGCCTCTTTTGCATAGTGGTCAAGACGCATAAGGTTTTCACGACGGGCAGCCTCGGCGTCAAGAGCCTTGACATAACGGGACTCCGGATATACGGTCATAAGGGAATCGTACACGTTGCGGAAGTGGATGGCGTCAGTAGTCTGGGAGAATACAGGAACGTCTCCGATAGCCTCGTACAGCACGGGAAGGGTGGACAGGGACTTGGGGTTCTGCATCACGTAAAGCACTCTCTTGCGATAGTAGCTAACGTAGTTCTGACCAAACTCGCGGCCAAGCTGGAGAGCCTCCGGTGAAGAAGGATTAAGATTGGCAATCTTTGCACGGTAAAGAGCCGTTGCAGCGGCAAACTCTGCCTGGGCCTTTTCCGATCCGCTAAGAAGCTCGCTTTCAGGTGAACCGGTTACGGTATAGTTTCCAAGTGTGTCGGATGTTACCTTTGCGTTCTCTCCTTTCTGAAGGATAAGGGAAGCAACCTTGGTGGGGCCGTAATATACGTATACGAATTCAGGATCTCCGGCCTTTACGGGAACGCTGCAGGAATAGTTGCCGTTCTTAACCGCAAGAGTATCCAGCACTGTCATTTTGTTTACGTCCAGAAGCTTAACCACAACGCTGCCATTATTTACGCCCTCCAGGGTACCGGAGAGTTTGGCACTGTTGCTTGCGCAGGACAAAAGCGCAGCCATTGCGGCAACGCCCAAAACGACAAATTTCAACTGCTTCATATTCAATTTGTTAAAGTTTTTCGAATTCTTTTCTAATAGACTCTGCGATGGCTGCGAACCTATCACTTTCAAGCTTCAGGTGCTCTTTGCGGAAGTCCAGGTCACCCTCTGTATTAAGAGGCACAAGGTGGATGTGTGTATGGGGAACTTCCATGCCAAGCACTGCCACGCCTACCCTTTTGCAGGGGATGGCGGCCTTGATGGCGACGGCTACTTTGCGGGCAAAAGCCCACAGTCCGTCGTAAACGGCGGGCTCAAGATGGAAGATGTAGTCGTCTTCTACGTTTTTGGGGATTACAAGGGTGTGACCTTCTGCCAGCGGAGAAATGTCCAGGAAGGCATAGTAGTCCTCGTTTTCTGCCACTTTGTAAGAGGGAATCTCTCCTTTGGCAATGCGGGTGAAAATTGTTGCCATTATCCTAATGAAATCTCAAGAATCTTGAATTTGATAACGCCCTGAGGCACTTTTGCCTCTACTACCTCTCCTTTGCCGTGGCCCAGAAGTGCCTTGGCGATAGGTGTAGTAGCAGCCATTTTGCCGTGGGCGAAGTCTGCCTCCGTCTCCCCTACTATGGTGAATTCCATAACCTGGTTGTTTGCCATGTTCTGGACTTTTACCTTGTTGGTCATCTGCACGGTGTCCGTGCCTACCATGGATTCGTCAATAACTTTGGCGTTGGCTACAAGCTCTTTAAGCTTTGCTATCTTTACTTCCAGCAAGCCTTGGGCGTCGCGGGCGGCGTCGTATTCGGCGTTTTCTGAAAGATCTCCTTTCTCTCGAGCCTCTGCTATGGCGGCAGAGATTACAGGGCGCTGTGCAAGTGCCTCTGCAAGATCTTTTCTAAGTTTGTCAAGACCCTCCTGGGTCATGTAATGTACTTCAGCCATTAGTTTTACTACTTTTTCTTCTGTTTTAAAGAACTAAAAAGGAGTTCTGCCCTTTGGCAGAACCCATCCTCCAATTGCAAAGGTAAAAATTATTTTAAAGAAATCCTATTTTTATCCTGTTTTAACTGCTCCTTCAACTCCTCCAGGCTGGCGAAGCGGCGCTCGTCGCGGATGCGGGCAAGGAAGGTGATGCGAATGTCAAGGCCGTAGATATCCTCGTCAAAATCAAAGATATTGGTCTCTATGGTAAGACCGCCGCCACCAACCGTCGGACGCACGCCAATATTGGTCATGCCCCTGTACTTCCGTCCCAGCACCTCTACATCCACAGCATACACTCCAACCGCAGGAACCAGCTTAAGCGGCTCGTAAAGCTTCATATTCGCAGTCGGGAACCCAATGGTCCTACCCAACCTGTTCCCTGCCACGACAACGCCCAGCAAACTGTACCTATACCCCAGCATCCCGTTGGCACGGTCTATATCTCCGGCGGTCAGGGCCTTTCGGATTTGAGTGGAGGAGATAGATTCTTCGACTCGCTGCGCTCGCTCAGAATGACAGAAAGGGGGCGCGAACTCCCCCAAAAGAAGCATGTCCGGCCTGCCGACGGCTTCGGAAGAGCATATCTGGCTGGCTGTAAGACGATCACTACCGATATGGTTATCGTAACCCATAACAAGCATCGACGCCCCAAAACGCTCACGAAGCATCCGAAGATAATCCGCCGCCGTCATCGCCGCAAAATCACGCGTAAAAGGAATCACCTCAACACGATCTATACCCGCAGCCGCAAGCAACGCCTTTTTCTCCTGCAACGACGTCAAAAGACGCAAATCACGCGCATCCTGCTGAAGCACGGTACGCGGATGCGGCCAGAACGTAACAACCACGGCCTCCTCTCCCCTTTCACGGGCAGAAGAGACCACGGTATCCAGAAGGTAACGGTGCCCAAGATGGACACCGTCAAAAAAGCCTGTTGTAACTACAGCCATCTTGGACTACAGCCATTTTACAAGACCGAAGTCCTGCCTGTGAGGAAGCATCGGGTTCTTGGCAAAGTACCTTGCAGTCACCTGATACATGCCGGTACGCTCCGGCAGTATGGAAGCCTGATACTTGGCAATGCCATCCTCGCATGAAACCAGGGTAAATTCAGCCTTCTCCTGAATGTGAAGGTTACCCTTGCGGTCAGTAGAACAGATAAGTATCTCTACGCCGATATCCTCCGGCTTAAGCTCTCCAAGCTGAAGCACAACCTCGCAGTTGAGCCTGCTGTCAGGACTCAGGTTGTAGGTAGCATCCGGCTGGGTGTAAGAAACAACCTCAACCTCGTTCCAATGACGCTGTACGTTCTTCTTCCATGCAGCAATCTGGCGCGCAAGCTCGTAATCGTTGGCAACAAGCTCGTTGGCACGCTTTGACTGAGGAATATAGTACTGGTTGCAGTAATCTGTAAGCATCCTGTTGGTGGTGAAGTTGCATGCAACCCTGGCGATGCAGTTCTTTATGTACTCTATCCACCTTGCGCTGCGCTTGGTGCGGAAGTCGATGTCGTAGTAAGTAGGAGCGATCTCGTTCTCTATGATAGTGTAGATCGTAGCGGAATCGAGCTCGTTCTGGAAGTGCTGGTCGTCGTAGGTACGCTCCTGCGGCAAAGCCCAACCGCATCCAGGCTGATAGCCCTCTACCCACCATCCGTCAAGGACGGAGAAGTGCATTACACCGTTCATGGCAGCCTTCTCGCCGGAAGTACCGGATGCCTCCTGGGGACGGGTAGGGTTGTTCATCCAAACATCCACACCCTGCACGAGCCTCTTGGCGAAGGTGATATCGTAACCGGGAACAAAGACAATCTTGCCAATGAAGCGATCCTCTTTGGAAATGTCCACAATGCGCTTGATAAGGTCCTGACCTGCCTTGTCTGCAGGGTGAGCCTTTCCGGCAAAGATGAACTGAACCGGCATCTTAGGATTGTTAACTATGCTGTCCAGCCTGTCAAGGTCGGTGAACAACAGGGTTGCCCTCTTATAGGTTGCAAAACGACGTGCAAAGCCGATGGTAAGAACATCGTCGCGGAGGGTATCCTTGATGCGAATAATCTCCTTAGGGGAATAATGGCTGCAAAGCTGAGTGTCGCTCAGGCGCTCCTTTACGTTCCCGATAAGAATCTTCTTAAGCTCTTTGCGGATGTTCCAGATAGTCTCGTCCGGAACGCCGTAAATGCCCTCGAAGCACTTCTTGTCGTAGTGGTAAGTCTTGAATTCGGGGCCGAAGACCTCTGAATGAACCACCTTCCATTCGCGTGCAGCCCAGGTAGGATAGTGAACGCCGTTGGTAACATAGCTTACGTGAAGCTCTTCAGGCAGATAACCGGGATACATGTTGGAGAAGATTTCCTGGCTTACCTTGCCGTGAAGCATTGATACTCCGTTCACGTTCTGGCTGATGTTTGCGGCCAGCTTGCTCATGGAGAACTTCTCTGCAGGATCAGCTCCGTTAAGCTTGCCAAGGCCCATCATAGTGGTCCAGTCAATGCCAAGGCGCTGTGCATAGTGGCCAAGGTACTGGCGGATCATTCCCTCTTCAAAGGCATCATGACCGGCCGGAACCGGAGTATGGGTGGTAAAGAGCGATGATGCCTTTACAACCTCCAGGGCCTCCTGGAAGGTAAGTCCTTTCTTCTCAATATATTCGCGGAGCCTCTCAAGGCCTATGAAAGCGGCATGGCCCTCGTTGCAATGATAAACGCTGGTGCTGATGCCCAGGGCGCGAAGAGCCCTGATACCTCCGATACCAAGCAGGATCTCCTGCTTCAGGCGGTTCTCCCAGTCGCCGCCGTACAACTGGTGGGTAATCTGACGGTCCTCGGGCCTGTTAGCCTCAAAGTCAGTGTCAAGCAGATAAAGGTCTGTACGGCCTACTGCCACCTTCCACAAACGGGCGGACAGGTTGCGGCCCGGCAGGGCGAGCTGGATCGTAAGCCATTCGCCATCCTCCTTGTAAACCGGCTCTGCCGGGATGTCAAGGAAGTTCTGGGCATCGTAGCGTGCCTCCTGATAGCCCTGGGATGAAAGTACTTGAGTAAAATATCCGTACCTGTAAAGCAAGCCCACAGCCACCAGATTTACGTTCATGTCCGATGTTTCCTTAAGATAGTCGCCGGCAAGGATACCAAGACCACCGGAGTAAATCTTAAGTGATGTGTCAAGACCGTATTCCATGCAGAAGTAAGCCACAGAAGGCTCTGTGCGGTCTTTCTTCTGATCCATGTAAGCGTTGAACTCATCCATCACAGCCTTCATGCGGCCAAGGAAGGCATTATCCTTTGCCAGCTCTGAGTAGCGTTTGATACTAACCCTGTCAAGGATGGCCTTGGGGTTGTGTCCGGACGTGTGCCAGATTTCAGGGTCGATGGACCTGAAGAGCAGTTTTGAGCTGTCGTTCCAGCACCACCAAAGGTTCTTGGAAAGCTTTTCAAGGTCTGCCAGTTCCTGAGGAAGATGACGCGTAACCATTACGCTCTTCCACGAAGGAGAATTTACTTCTATTTGATTATAATTCATATTCGGTGTAGGATTAACGGGTAAAGCATCCGCCCTTCTTGAAGCGGACTTTTCCAAGGCAAGGGAGTAAGCCTGGTCATAATACTTAATCTGGTTATCCCAGAGGGCTGTTGAAGCGACTTCGCGGGCATTTTCCATATACTGGCGCCTTGTAGTCTTGTCCAATGCAACCAATTCAAGTATCCTGTCCTTAGTTGCCTCAACGACCTCCTGATAATTGGAATCGGTGCGCGGAATAATGGCAATGCCCGGATGGGGCCTGCCGCCATATATCTTATCAACCCACTTGCCAAAGCCGGAAAGGCTTGTGGTAAGGGTAGGAACCCTGAACGCCAGAGCCTCCAGAGGGGTATAGCCCCAAGGCTCGTAGTAAGACGGGAACAGGGCCAGGTCCATTCCAACCAAAAGGTCGTAATACTTGGTATTGAAAATGCCGTCGTTGCCGTTAAGATATGACGGAATGAAGAATATCTTTACTTTGCTGCCAACGCTGTTGTCCAGGCCGCATTCGCGGAAACGATTGGTAATCTGGTCGTTATCCGGATAGCTAAGGTAGTGCGACGTCTGGGTGCTGTAGTGCTCGGGGCCCTTGCCGGCAAGGCAGGCTGCCAGGGTGCGGTCCGGGCCGTCATGAGCTCCGGGCACCATGATGAAGGCTACTACCTGACGGGGGATGTCGTTGCCAAGGCGGGCCAAGGCGTCGATAAAGACGTCGATACCCTTGTTGCGGTACTCGTACCTGCCGCCGATACCGACGATAAGCGCCTTATCCTCCAGCGGTTCATCCGCCATGACGGATGCTACCTGAAGCAGCTTTGCACGGGCCTTTGCACGGGCCTCGTCGTACAGTTCATCCGTTGCGGGAGTGAAGCTGTTCTCAAAGCCGTTGGGCGTAACAACGTCCGGTTTGCGATGCAGGAACTGCTCGCATTCGGCGGCGGTAATGTCGCTCACGGTCGTGAAGACATCTGCATTCTGGGCAGACTTAAGCTCCATGGAATGACGTGATACCACACCAAACTCACGGGCCTTTTCGTCGCCATCATAATGCTTGAGGTTGTCGTACAACGGAAGGTTATGACCTGCTATGCAGCGGCCAATCATGGTTGCATGGGTGGTGAACACCGTTGCTACGGGGGCTTTTACAGCCTGCAGGAAAAGGAGCCCGGAACCGGTCTGCCACTCGTGGAAATGAGCGACAGAAGTCTCCGAAGAGGTAAGGTTATGATCGACAAAGTGTTTGATTACGCGTCCGGCAATAAAGCCGAAGAGCACATTCTCCTTGTAGTCCCAGTCACCGGTAATGGAATCTACCTGATAGGTTTCCCAAAGCTTCCCCAGAAGTTCATCCTGCTTTGACAGGAATCTCTTGAAGTCCACCAGAATGGCGATGGGCTTGCCGGGAATGTTCCAGCGGCCGATACGTACGCCAAATCCGTCCTGTGTAGCCTTGGCCTTCCAGGAGCGGAAAAGGTGCGGATCTTCCGTGAAGTCGGGATTGGATGTAGTATGCATCCATACATCGGGTCCGATAAGGATGTGATGGCGGCCATACTGCGATTTCTGATTCAACGCCTTTGTGGCAATGACCGTATATATGCCTCCCATCTTGTTGCAAACTTCCCAGCTTACCTCAAAAAGATAGTCAGGCTTAGTCAATTTTTCTGTCATAAATCTTTATTTCGTAGCAAGGGCGTTATCAACTCGGATAGTGAAATCACTAAGCACGTTCATATAGTTGATAAAGGCCTCGTACGGGGTATCATAAGGGTTAAAATATTTGTGTACTGCTCCGTCGCTGAAGAACTTGGTGCACATGTAGTAGAGATGGTCGCTCTCTTGCAGGTGACCGAAGTCATTCCACATTGACGGCTGGTTCAGTATGGCCAGTTTCTCGTACAAGCCATACAGTTTATTGTATGCGTCCTGCTGGAGCTCGTTGCCGAGCCATGCAGATACGTCGCGCTCTTCGTCGGCCCAGGAAATGGCCTGCGGAACCTCCAGGGCCGCATCGGCCTTGAAACGGCGGGCGATTGAAGCGGGAGTGCTGAATTCAAAGGTGCCGTCGGCAATTACCTGCTCCGGCAGGGCCTTCATAAAATCGAAGATTCCGCTTTCTGCGCTCTGATGCTCTCCAAAGGACTCGTAATCCATGAACAAGCCGATAACATTGCCTCCGTCCTTGATGGCTTCCTTAAGCCAGCCGAGATACTTCTCTGCGGTAAGAGGCCATCTGTCCCAGTTTTTGTCAGAGAAGCGGAAGGCGATGTCGTCGCTAAGTCCATAATTCCTGAGAAGGAGCTTGAGCTTCGGCCTTGTAGCAGAACAATAAACGAAGTTGGGGCTCTGCCAGCCAAGGATGTGTTTGGCACCTTCTGTCAGCATGGTCTTGAAGCCAAGGTCGTTTACCTGCTCTCCAATGCCATCAGAGTAAATAAGTTCGGTATTGCGGAAAGTAACCGGCTCCTGGCCGAAGAGCTCCTTGATCGCAGCCTTGTGCTTTTCTACCTGAAGGCGGAACTCAGCAGGGCAGGCAAGGGAGGCCAGGGAATGGTAATAAGTCTCGCAGAGGAATTCTACGCAACCAGTATCTGCCAGGGCCTTGAAGCTTGCCAGTACCTCCGGAGCATAGCGCTCGAACTGATCAATAGCGGAACCGGAGATAGAAAAGCTTACCTTGAAGGCGTCTCCATGCTTCTTGATAAGTTCCAGAAGCAGTTCATTCATGGGCAGGTAGCACTTCTGTGCCACGCGGCGAATGATGGAACGGTTGGCAAAGTCATCGTAATAATGGGAATCCTTGCCTATATCAAAGAATCTGTACAATCTGAGTCTTACAGGCTGATGCACCTGAAAATAGAGACATATCTGTTTCTTTGCCATATCTTTACTTATTTACAACTGATTCATAAACTTTTTTCATCTTTGCTGCGGCGTTGTTCCACTTGAGGGTATTAACCTCGTCGTAGCCTTCCCTTGCGGCGAACTTTGCCAGGGCGGGATACATAAGCAGGCCGTAAATCTTGTCTGCCATTGCATCTACGTCCCAGAAATCTACCTTGAAGGCGAACTTAAGAACTTCTGCAGCTCCGCTCTGGTGCGATATTACAGAAGGCACACCGGTACGCATGGCCTCAAGCGGGGAAATACCGAAAGGCTCAGATACCGAAGGCATCACGTAAACATCTGACAGGGCGAACATTTTCTGGACGTCCGTACCACGCAGGAAGCCCGTGAAGTGGAAACGGTCAGAAATGCCCAGACGGGCCACGTGGCGGATGGCGCGGTTCATCATGTCACCGCTGCCTGCCATCACAAAGCGTACGCCCTTGGTGCGTTTGAGCACCTTGGCGGCAGCCTCTATGAAGTATTCGGGGCCTTTCTGGAAGGTGATACGGCCAAGGAAGGTAACAACCTTATCCTTTACGCCGCGTTCTACGGTAATATCGTCACGGCCGCTGAAGTCAACCGCATTGTGGACAGTGACAACCTTGGCCGGATCAATTCCGTATTTGCTTATGACGATGTTTCTGGTAAGGTCGCTCACGGTGATTACCCTGTCTGCTGCCAGCATTCCGTCACGCTCTATCTTGTACACGCGGGTGTCGATGTTGTCGGCGCTACCGCGGTCGAAGGATGTAGCATGAACATGAATTACCAACGGCTTGCCGGTGAGCTGCTTTGCAGCGATGCCGGCATAGTAGGTAAGCCAGTCGTGAGCATGGATGACATCGAACTCATCCTTATGATGAACGGCAATGGTACCACCGACCATGGCGTATCTTGCAACTTCTTCCATAAGGTTCGCACCGTACTTGCCGGAGAATTTATACTTCTGGCCGTACTGGATGCGGAAAGATTTTTCCTGACGCTTGCGCTCCTCTTCTACAAGTTCAGAGAAAGAGTCAGGGTCGCAGTAGGGCACCATGTTGGTACCTACATGCACGAACTTAACCTTGTCAACAAAGTCCTGTGACAGATCCTGACGGATGTCAACGGGAACATCGCTGGCATTGATTATACGCGCCGCGCTCTGGTCTTCGTCGCCAGAGGCGGACGGCATTACAAAGATGGTTTCTACACCGTTGTAGGCAAGGCCCTTGACTATGCCGTAGCAAGCCGTGCCCAAACCACCTGCAATGTGGGGAGGAAACTCCCATCCGAACATTAAAACTCGCATTGTCTATTCCTCCTTGTATTTCTCATTCAAATAATCGATTCCAAGCAGCGCTGCCGTGCTGAGCGCAGATGAAATTGCACCGTGGGGCTCGTGAGGCGGGTCTCCGTCGTAAAGCTCGCTGAACGCACCTACGCCATGGTTGGAAAGGTCTTCATAGAAGCCTTCGCACAGCCATTCCGCCCTCTTGGCAAAGGAAGAGCCGTACATACGGTATCCCATTGCTACGTAAGGATAGAGCAGGGACGGACGGGTGCAGCCCTGATGGTAAGCCAGGTCACGGTCTTTCTGGGAGCCCTCATATACGCCGCGGTACTTGACGTCGCGCGGCGACAGGGTACGGATTCCGCGACGGGTTACAAGCTCGTTCTTGATGACATTCATTACGCGGCCCCAGATGTCGTCGTCAACGGGTGAATACTGCATCCAGATGGCGTACAGCTGGTTGGGACGGACGTCAAGGTTCTGGCCGTTGTTGTCTACGTAGTCTGCCAGATATCCGGCCTGCTCGTTCCAGAACATAGGCTGGAACGATGCCGCTGCGGCATTCCTGACCGGAACCCACTTGGTTACGAAGGGGCTGCGGAGCGACTTGTATCTACATTCCATGTCTATCGCAAAGCAGAGCATGTTGTACCAGAAGGCGTTTGTTTCTACCTGGTAACCGGCACGCTCGGTTACAGGGCGGCCGTCTATGTAGGCGTTCATCCAGGAAAGGGCGACGCCGTCCATCTGGGCCCAGAGAAGGCCGTTCGGCTGCAACGATACTTCTTTGCGAACGCCAGGGGAATAGCTCTCTATAACCGCCTTGACGGTTTCTCCGTACTTGCGCCAAACCTTTCTGGCATCGGCGCCAAAGTCTATATATTCCTGCAGCACAACGGCAAGGCGCAGCGGAGCCTCAACCTGAGTGGTGCGGCGCAGCAGGCGCTCCTGGTTGTCTGCAATAAGGTTGTCCAGGATTTCCTCGAACTCACGGGTAGAGCCGTTGGCGTAAAGGGTGAGACCGGGAAGGGCTTCCAAGGTCTCGCGCAGCAGGCCGGTGTACAGCCATGAGAAACCAGCGGTAATCTGGCTGTGGCCGCCACGGGTGCGCTTCAGAAGGTCTGCCTGACGAACCAGCTGGTCGTGGAAACCAGTGATGGGGCCAATCTTCCGGACAGCTTTGTCAAAGTTGGTCTTGAGCATTCTGGGGGCCACCTCTTCTACTCCTGCAGAGAAGAAGATGCTGTCGCCCTGCTTCATGGGCACCGTGAACCATCCGGGCACAAAGAGATCTTCCTTGCACTCGAAGCCGCGACGGTACTCATCTACGTAGGTAATGCCCTCGTACCAGTATGGATTATATACGAATGTCGATTTTGTAGAATTGATCTGAAGGTTCAGGTCCGGATAGCCCTCGTACAGATTAAAGGCCGCACCGCCGCGGATCTCCCTGTAACCGGTACGGGCTACGGAATTCTTGTGCGTGAGCGCATGCAGCTGGCGGAAAGCCAGGAAGGGCTTGAGCTGCAGCTCTATCGCAGAAGGCGCGTGCCTCAGCTCATAACGGATTATAACCTGATCTTTGTCCGGGGAGAGCAAGATGCTTTTGGCAATTACAATCTCTCCTACCTTGTAAACGATTTCAGGAATAGGGTCTGCATCGAAGTCCACGATGTACTTGTGGCCACGGGGGTCGTAGACTTCTCCGTAGCAGTGGATTCCCAGGTTGAACTGCTTTCCGCCGGCAATGATTGATTCATCCAGGGATGAAAGCAGCAGATACTTGTTACCGCCAAAGCGGTCTATCGGCACAGTCAGCAAACCGTGGTAGCGACGGGTATTGCAGGTGGCGATAGTGGTGTTGCATACTGCACCTGTCTTATTGGCAGAAATTATCTCTCTGCGCAACGAGTATTCCAGGTTCACCAGTTCGTGTTTGTTAAATTTCAAAAACGCCATATCTGTACTCTGTTCAAATTTCCTTGCAATCTTTGCAAATTTACGAATTATTTCCTGTGTAACAAGCGATTATTTTCGTTTAAACGATTTTGTGCCAGCTCCTTACTGCTTTTTCAGCACTACGGCGCAACGGCTGGGAAGGTAAAGTTTCAGTGTCGATTCGGCACCCTCGTGGGCGTCGGGCATCTTTTCGTCGATGGCAATGTGGGTTTCGCCCTCCTGTATGCGGGCAAAGCCGTCAAATACAACATCGTCGGAGGAAAGTACAACTTTCCAGGTGCCTCCGGGGGCCGGGAAGCCGTAGTCCAGCCATGAGCCGCCGGGATTGAAGTTGAAGGCGAAGATATAGTCTCCGCGACGGAAGATGAGGACGTTCTTCTGCTCGTCGGCGCGCAGCAGTTCCGGCACTTTTGCCAGCAGGCCGCTGCGATTGACAAGAGATATCATCGCCCCGTCAAAATTTTGTAAATACTTGTACCTGAGATAGTCAGGCTTGCTCAGGGACCAAAGTCTGCGGGCATGCTTGTAAGACCAGCCATTGCCCTCGCGGGGGAAGTCAATCCATTCCGGATGGCCGAACTCGTTGCCCATGAAGGTGAGGTATCCACCGCCGCAGGTGGCCAGCGTCACCAGCCTTATCATTTTGTGAAGAGCCACTCCCCTGTCCACGATCAGGGACTGCGAGCCCCTGTTCATAGAGAAGTACATCTCTTTGTCTATCAGGCGGAAGATTATGGTTTTGTCGCCCACCAGGGCCTGGTCGTGACATTCTGCATAGCTGATGGTCTTTTCGTCCGCACGCTTGTTGGTGAGCTCGTACCACATTTCGCCGGGGCTCCACTGCTCGTCGGACTTCTCTTTAATCCACTTGATCCAGTGGTCTGCGATGCCCATCGCCATACGATAGTCAAAGCCCACGCCGCCGTCCTTGATGGGTGCGGCAAGGCCTGCCATTCCGCTTACGTCCTCTGCAATTGAAATGGCTCCGGGGTCGATTTCGTGAATCAGTATATTGGCCAGGGCAAGGTAGGTTACGGCATTGTCGTCCACGCCCTTGTCAAAGTAGGGTGCGTAGCCGTTGAAGTCTTTTCCAAGCCCGTGGTCCCAGTAAAGCATGCTGGTTACGCCATCGAAACGGAAACCGTCCAGCTTGTATTCTTCCATCCAGAACTTGCAGTTGCTCAGCAGGAAGTACTTAGTCTCGTTCTTACCGTAGTCGAAGCAGCGCGAGCCCCATGCGGGATGCCTTCCCTGCGGGCCTTTGTAGAAGTAGATATCTTCACGGCCGTCAAAGAGGCTCAGGCCTTCGGCCTCGTTGTCCACGCTGTGCGAATGCACAATGTCCATGATTACGGCTATGCCCAGGCCATGGGCTTCATCCACCAGGGCCTTGAACTCTTCCGGGGTGCCAAAGCGGCTGCTAAGGGCGTAGAAGTTGGATACCTGATAGCCGAAGGAGCCGTAATACGGGTGCTCCTGCAGGGCCATGATCTGGATTGTATTATATCCCAGTTTGGCAATATGAGGCAGTACGTCGCGGCGGAATTCGTCAAAGGTGGAGACCTTTTCTTCTTCTGAACTCATGCCTATATGGCATTCGTAAATCAGTGGATTGGCGGCTTTTACTGGTTTTTTGTTCTTCCATTTGTAGGGCGATGGATCCCATACCTGGGCGCAGAACATCTTGGTCTCGGGGTCCTGCACCGCTCTTGTGCAGTAGGCTGGCAGACGCTCTCCCCCACCTCCGGGCCACTCGATAAAGAGTTTGTACAACTCTCCGTGGTTCAGGAACATGCCGGGCAGCTTCAGTTCCCAGGTGCCGCCGCCAACAGGTTTAAGCTCGTAGGCGGATGTGCGCTTCCAATTATTGCCCTCGCATATAAGGTAGATTCGGTTGGCATTGGGAGCCCATTCGCGGAACACCCAGCCTCCGTCCTTCTCTTTGTGCAGGCCATAGAAGAGATGGTTGTTCATTACGTCCGACAGCTTTTTGGCTCCGGCTTCCGACGTAAACTGGTTGAAGGCGTCCGTTATTTGTTTTTTTCTGGCGTCGATGGCATCTTTGAAAGGCATCAGCCATTGGTCGTTATCGTATAGCATCGCTTTAGATCTTATTCTGTTCCTATTCGTCAGTTTCTACGGTCTCACGGAGCGTCCTCAGATACTCCCGGCAATCCTTGACCAGGGCCTTGGACTCTTTTACCATAGCGCTCACATTCTCCAGCGGGGTGGCCGGGTCCTGAGCGTCCGCGGCCATCTTTTCCAGCCGCGCCATAGCCTTTGCATAATCGAATTTCTCTTCCATAAGCATCTGTTATTTAGCTATTTGGCTTATTTCAACCTCTTCTACCAGGCAGCCCAGGCGGCCGTCCGGCAGTACTACGTTTATCTTGTCCCCTTTGCGGGTTTTTGTTGCCGATGCCATCTTGACTCCGGCGGCATCTGTTATTATGCTGAAGCCCCTTTTCAGGACTTCTTTAGGGTCAGAGGATGCAATCTTTACTTCCAGCATTCCAAGGCGGGCTTCTTCGTTGGCCAGGCGGCCGATGGCGGCGGTCCTGACCGCCTGGCTGGCTGCCATCATGCGCATTTCCATTGCGGATATTCTGGCGGTAAAGGCGGTGCGCAGGGCTGATTCAAGGCTGCTGATCCGCTGATCTTCAGATATGTAGCAGTCCAGGAAAAGGTCTGCCAGCGCCGTGGGGGTCTTTACAAAGGTGTTTGCCACCATATCTGCTACGTGATAGTCTCTCTGGTGGCCTATGGCCGTGAATACCGGTATGCTGCAGCGGGCGATTGCTGCTGCCAGAGAGTAGTCGTCAAAGCAGGCCAGGTCAAGATCTGATCCGCCGCCACGCAGGATAAGTACGGCATCGAAGGGTTCTGCGGCATTTTCTATAAGTTGCAGGGCTTCAATTATTGACGGAGGTGCGCCTGCGCCCTGCATTGCGGCCTGGAACAGCGTCACACTAAAGCGGAAGCCGTATTCGTTCTCTAGCAGGTGTTTGCGGAAGTCCCCCAAGCCGGCTGCAGTTTCCGCCGATACTATTGCCAGCCTGTACGGCAGCAGCGGCAGGCAAAGCTCTTTTTGAAGGTCCATGAGGCCTTCTTTTTCCAGCCTTTCTATGGTTTCGCGGCGGAGCTTTTCTGCCTGGCCCAGCGTAAAGGCTGCATCCACGGCATCAATCGTCAGAAGAAAACCCCAGACCTCGCTGTAAGACACGCTTACGCGGGCCAGTATCTCCATTCCGGCAGCCATAGGGCTTCCTGCAGCGTCATAGAATTCTTTTGCCAAGGAGCTGTAACGGGAGCGCCACACAACCGCACGGGCCTTTGCCACTACCCCGCCCATGGCGTCGCTCTGCGCCAGTTCCAGGTAGCAGTGCCCGTTACTTTTGACGGAGATGCTGGCAATCTCTGCCTTAACCCACAGCTTTTCCGGGAAGGCATCGGCCACCGCCTCTGCCACCCCCGCCTGCAAGGTCAAAAGATCTATATACTCCCGCTCTTCCATACTAGAATGTCATGCAAATTCCCATTCCGCCTGAAACAAAGCCCACGTTGACCTCTGCCCTGTCAAGACCAAGGTCACGCATTATCTTGCTGCCGCGGAGGCCATTCAGTCCCGATGTCAGTTGAGAAACGCCAAAGTTCATAAGCAGCGCGCCCGCAGCTGGCATAAGCCAGGTTGCAGAAGGCTTGCTGCCTTTGGTTCCAATCTTTTTTCTTACCTGCAGGTCCTGGTTGTAGTTATCATAAGAATACAGATTGTACCAGGTACCTTTGTCGTTGATTCTCTTGTAGCCAAAGTAAGTTACTGCTACGCCTGCAACGGCAAGACCGGCTCCAAGGAAGATCTTGGTACGGGATGCAGCTTCGCTTACCCCGGTAAACGACTTGAAGTCACTGGAAATCTTGCGAATCTTATTGTTGTATATAAGCATTTCACCAATGCCATACACCGTCGTAACTATAGAGAAAGGCAATGCGGTATGCCACAGGGCCTTCATTTCCTTTTTCTCTGCGTAATCAGCACCAACAACCCCAAGGCCTGTCACCGGCACGTCTTTGTATGTTTTTGTAGCATTGTTTCTGGTAATATAGCAGCCGAACAACATCGGTCCTCCGACAAGGGCTTTTACCAAACCTGTTGAAGCCTGGCGTTTATATGCCTGATATCCCTGATAATAAGCTCTGTCTCCAAGTACAGCCCTGGTTTCATTCTGATCCAGTTCAATTACCCCTTCCGCAAAGACATTGCCGTGAGAGCCGCTGAACCTGGGAGCCCTGATGAGCAGGCTCCTGTCTATCTGACCTCCACGGAAAGGAAGGACGAAACCATCCGCAAATACAATTTTTTCCAGCTCTACTCCCCACCATCCTTCACGGTATTTCTCTGAAATCCACTGATAACCTCCGTTTCCCTGCGCCCAGATATCCTTACCCAAAAGTTCAAAACTTTCATGGGTATATACTTGATAGCCAAAGCCTTTTTCCGGCTGTTCATTCTCAATCCTTTTGATATGCGCAACCACTTTGTTGCCGTCCTTAAGATACACGGTATCTGCGGGAGTAGCAAAGTTCCCCTGTGCCGATGCAACAACGGCAACGGCGATAAAGATGATAATAGCAGAAAAAATACGTTTCATATTGCGATGGTTTGTTGATTGACAGGCAATTTTACTATTCGGCACGCTTGGAGGTAACTATTATGACGCCGTTGGTAGTAGCGCCGTAGGCATTTGCCCTTGGACCTTTGACTACTTCTACGGTAGCGACATCTGCGGGGTTTACCCCGTCAAGGTTAGGCAGGCGTATGCCATCAAGTATAAACACCGGATCGGTTCCCCCGTGGATACTGTTTACACCACGGATACGTACGGTATAAGAGTCGCCGGCTTTGGTAACCATAACCGTAGGGAACTTGGCGTGGATATAGTCGTAGATGTTCAAGTAGCGAACTGCTTCGTCGGTTTGAACCACGACAAGGTCTGCCGCTACCCCTTTGCGTTCTTCGTTGGACTTGAAGAACGGTCTGCCGCAGGATAACACCAGGGCCAGCATCATCAGGGATGCAAAGAGAGGAAAAACATGCCTCATATGTCGGTTACTTTTAATAGTGTCTATAATATGGTGGATAAATATACTAAATAATTTAAACCAAAGCAAATAATCCTTAATATCGCAATAAAATCATCGCCCCGGACAGGCTGGCAACACATTGATAATTAAAGCGGTTATAAGGGTGAATTTTGGGAGGCGTGGAAGTAGCGTGTGTATTGTCGGGAACTAGGATTTTGTTTCAAATGGGGTTAAAGCCTTCCATGGATCTGCACCGCCAACTCGCATAATGCGGCTCGTTGGCTACCGGTCGGCTCCCACGCCAGAGGGTGATGTGCCCGGGAGCGTGAGTTTCCCGGACACTTTGCCCTCTGGCGTGGGAGCAACTCCGGGCGCGGGAGCAACCCAGGGCGTGAGAGCCCCCGGGCGGGGCTTGAGTTTGCCGGGGAGGATCCAGGACATAAAAAAACCGGAGGGCGGATGCCTTCCGGTTAATAATATATTCAAGGATTTTGCAGGTTATGCAATACCGGCCCAGGGGGTTCGGGGGAGCGAATAGTTCCCCCGGTATAAACCCGGGATTTGCAGGTTATGCAATACCGGCAAATCCCATGAAAGCAAGTGCCAGGATGCCCACGGTGATAAGGGCGATAGGAATACCCTTGAAAGCCTTGGGAACATCGTTCAGAGCAAGATGCTCACGCAGACCTGCAAAGAGAACCATAGCAAGACCATAACCAAGAGCGGTAGCAAAGGCGTAGATAAGAGCCTCGCCCAAATTGAGCATCTTGGAAGCATCGCCAAAGGTGAACTCCTTGGTAACCACAGTGATAGCAACACCAAGAACGGCGCAGTTAGTAGTGATAAGAGGCAGGAAGATACCCAGAGCCTGATACAGGGACGGGCTAATCTTCTTGAGCACGATCTCTACCATCTGAACCAGAGCAGCAATCACAAGGATGAACGCAATAGTCTGCAGGAACTCCAGCTGATTGGGAACCAGCAGGTACTGGTTAAGCAGATAAGTTACCAGAGTAGCCAAGGTGATAACGAAGGCTACGGCAGCAGACATACCGGTAGCGGTAGACAGCTTGCTGGAAACACCAAGATAAGGGCAGATACCCAGGAACTGGGCCAGGACAATGTTATTGACGAATATCGCCGAAACAATAATTAACAGAATTTCCATAATCTACCTCCTATTTCTTAGCAAGGAACTTATTGAACAAAACCATAAGGTAACCCAGGCAAAGGAATGCACCAGGAGCCATTACAAACGCCAGCATACCGTCGCCGGTGCCGGGAATCTTCCATCCGAATACAGAAAGGCTGCCCAGGATCTCGCGAACCGCACCAAGCACGGTAAGAGAGCAGGTAAAGCCGATACCGACGCCAAGACCGTCAAGAGCAGAATCAATCACACTGTTCTTGTTAGCGAAAGCCTCTGCACGGCCAAGCACGATACAGTTAACCACGATGAGCGGGATAAACAGCCCCAAAGTAGCATAGATATCCGGAACGAATGCCTGCATAAGGAACTGAAGCACAGTCACAAACGTCGCAATGACAACGATGTATACAGGGATGTGAACCTTGTCCGGAACGGCAGGTGCCAGGGCAGAAATCGCCATATTTGAAAGCACCAGCACGAACAGGGTTGCAAGACCCATGCTGAGGCCGTTCATTGCAGATGTAGTAGTTGCCAGCGTAGGGCACATACCCAGCAGCAACACAAAGGTAGGGTTATCTTTAACCAGACCTTTAGTAATAAGTCCGAACTTAGTCATTTTCTACCTCCTGTTTTGCAATTGTATCGAAAGCGGCAAGAGCATTTGCAACTGCCTGAGTATAAGCCTTTGAAGTGATGGTAGAAGCAGTAATTGCATCGATGCCATCCTTAACGGGCTTCTGAACCTCCAGTTTGGTCTTTTCAAGCTGCAGGCCATTCCACTGGCCCATGAACTTCTCGTCAGTGGTACATTTTGCACCAAGACCCGGAGTCTCTGAATGAGCAAGTACAGATGTGTTAAGAACCAGCTTGCGGTCTGCGGAAATACCTACCATAAGGGTAAGAGGGCCGCCGAAGCCGACAACGGTAGACTTGATTGCATAAGCAACCGGAGTGCCGTTCTCTACCTGTACGAAATAGCTGTATGATTTGCCATCGACCTCGATAAGGTCAGGGGCCTCCATAATCTCTGTTCCCTCTTTGATGCCGCTATTGTCAGCATTACGCAGAAGTACCTGTCCAACAGCGTCCTGAAGGAGCTTTGCATTGGTCTGCTCTATAGGCTCTTTGGTAAGGGCGTAAACGCCGCCAAGGATAGCAGAGCAGAAAAGGCAGGTGCCGAAGAGGCACAGAACCATGTTTTTAAGATTAGATTTTGCTGCCATGCTTATGCCCTCCCGTACTTTTTCTGATGGAACCAGTTGTTAAGAAGAGGAACCGTCGCGTTCATGATAAGGATTGCGAATGACATACCCTCAGGGTAAGAACCGAAGTAACGGATCATCATGGTGATGAAACCAATTCCGATACCGAAGATGATACCGCCAAGGATGCTCATAGGAGAGGTTACATAGTCAGTTGCCATGAAGCATGAACCCAGGATCATACCACCTGCAAGCAGGTTGAAGAGAGGGCCAGTGAACTTGTCCGGAGCGGCCAGAGAGAAGGCCAGGGACACGATGGCAACGGTAGCCCAAATGCTAAGGGTGATGTAAGGACGAACCACCTTGCGAAGCAGCAGATAGCCGAAGCCTGCCAACAGGGCAAGAGCAGAAATCTCACCTGCAGAACCGCCGATGTTGGCAAAAAGCATATCGGACCAGTTATACTGGGCAGTAAGGTCGCTGAGCTGTGCACCGCCAAGAAGGCCTTCCTTGATTACTCCCAACGGAGTTGCACCGGCAACTGCATCGGCACCGAACAGACCACCGGGAATCTGCCAGTTGGTCATGTAGGTAGGGAATGAAACCAAAAGGAAAACTCGGCCTACAAGAGCAGGGTTGAACACATTCTGTCCAAGACCGCCGAAGGTCATCTTTGCTACGCCGATAGCTACAACGGCACCGGCAAATACAACCCACCAGGGGGTTGAAGCAGGAAGGTTCAGGGCAAGGAGCAGACCGGTTACAACAGCTGACCAATCGCCAACAGAACATTCCTTCTTAAGCAGATATTTTGTTATAAGATACTCCAGCACAAGGCAGGAAATAACGCTGGTACCAAGCACTACAATCTCACCGATACCATAGAATACTATGGAAACGATGGCTGCAGGCAGCAGGGCCAGCACTACGTCACGCATCAGGCTTTTTGTGCTTACCGAAGCGTGGATGTGCGGAGAAGGAGATACCAATAATTTTTCCATCTTATTGTCTTTTAATTATTTCTTTGCTGCAGCACGAGCCTTGATTACACCCATTACCTGAGCCTTGGACTGACGGATCACGTCAAGCAGAGGAATGTTTGCAGGGCAGCTGTACAGGCAGCATCCACACTCGATACAATCCTGAACTGCGTTCTTTTCAAGCTGGTCCAGCATTCCGCCGGCACGGCTCAGACGATTCAGGAGGAAAGGTTCCAGACCCATAGGGCATGCCTCTGCGCACTTTCCGCAACGGATGCAATTACCCTCTTTGCCACGGGCTGTCTGTTTTTTGGTAAGGAAAAGCAGGGCCGATGTTCCCTTGAGCGTAGCAGCGTCAAGGTTGGCGATTGCCTTACCCATCATGGGGCCACCGCTGATGACTTTGGCAGCATCTGCCGGCATACCTCCAAGATAATCTATAATGTACCTGAGCGGGGTACCCACGCGAACCAGAAGGTTGGCCTGCTTGGGGAAGCACTCGCCGGTAACGGTAACTGAATTGTCGATGATAGGCTTGTTCTTCTGAACGGCATCGTAAACTGCCAGTGCGGTGGCAACGTTCTGAACAACGGCACCAACGTCGATAGGCAGGCCGCCGGAAGCCACCTGACGGTGCATAACAGCATCGATGAGCTGCTTCTCACCGCCCTCCGGATACTTCTTCATGAGGCTCATAACAGAGATACCTGCATACTTGGAAGAAACCTTGCGAAGGTTGGCAAGAACCTCGTTCATGTGCTTGATAGCCTCTGGCTTGTTATCTTCTATTGCGATGGTTGCCTTATCCACGCCCAGCACGTTCTTGATGATGGCGGCGCCGATGGCAACCTGCTCACCTTTTTCAAGAAGGGTGCGGAAGTCGGAAGTAAGGTAAGGCTCGCACTCGCAACCGTTGATAATGAGCATGTCGCACTTCTTTCCGGGAGGAGGAGTAAGCTTCACATGTGTGGGGAAGGTTGCTCCGCCCAGGCCGACGATACCGGCAGCCTTGATTTTCTCCAGGCTGGTCTTTGCGTCGTCAGGGAAGTCGGTGATAACGGTGTCGGTGGTGTCGATGCCATCGAGCCACTCGTCGCCCTCGACGGCAATCTCTATGCACATCTGGGGGTTGCCGGCAAGGTCCTTACGGGGAGCGATGCTCTTTACAGTACCGGAAACTGAAGAGTGGATGTAAGCTGATACGAAGCCACCCGGCTCTGCTACGGGCTGGCCCACCTTAACCTTGTCGCCTACGGCAACAATGGGTTTTGCGGGAGCGCCGATGTGCTGGCCAAGATGTATGTAAACGGTCTCCGGAATAGGGAGAACCTCTATTTTGCAGTCACGGGAGATCTTGTTGTCTGCGGGGTGTACGCCACCTATTGAGAATGTTCTTCTTGACATAGTTTAAGCCTCCTCTTTCTTAGGTTCTGCTGCGGCAGCCTTGGCAGCTTCTGCGGCCTTGGCGTTACGCTCTTTGATACGTGCCTTGATGGCGTCCTTGTCTATAGGCTTGGGGAAGTTCACGCCATGGATGGCACCGGTGGGGCACATTGCCTCGCACTCGCGGCAGAATTTGCACTTTGCGGGGTCTATGTAAGCCACGTTGTTCTCGAATACGATAGCACCGTGCTGGCAGGTCTTGAAGCAGATTCCACAGCCGATGCAGGCGTTTGCACAAGCCTGCTTAACTGAAGGACCCTTGTCCTTATTAACGCAGGATACGTACATGCGCATGCCGCGCGGGCCCTTGGGACGGAGCTCGATGATAGCCTTGGGGCAAGCCTTTGCGCAGGCGCCGCAGGCGGTACATTTGCTCTCATCTACAACAGGCAGGCCTGTTGCAGGGTCCATGGAAAGTGCCCCGAACTGGCAGGCTGATACGCAGTCTCCACATCCAAGACAGCCAAAACTGCAACCGGTGTCGCCGCTGTAAAGGGCAGCCTTTACACGGCAAGAAGCGTAACCGTCGTAGTCGTTGGTGCGGGGACGGGCCTCGCAGGAACCATTACAGCGGACTACAGCTACCATAGGGGCTTTTTCTTTAATCTCATAGCCCAGGATGGCAGCAACCTTCTTCATCACCTCGTTGCCTCCTACCGGACAATAGTTATTGTCCAGGTTGGGTGCCTTAACGGCAGCGTCGGCGAATGCACGGCATCCCGCGAATCCACAGCCACCACAGTTGGCGCCCGGCATCACCTTCTCTACTTCGTCGATGCGGGGATCCTCAACCACCTTGAAGCGCTCTGCCACAAGATAGAGGACTACGGCAAGGACAAGGCCCAGAAGGGCGATGATTGCGATTGTCCAAATAATTGTTGTTGACATAGTTATATTAGTTTATTATCTTTTCTACCTCAAAAGCGTACCCACGGGCGATTTTATCCCTCAGAAGGTACACTATAAAATACCATATAGCCAGCCCGCATACACCGGCAAGGCCGCTGACAAGTTCATCCACACCACTGTAGCAAAGGGCCACGGTAATAGCAAGAACTACAAAAAGCGGAACTGCATAAGCCAGCAGAACCGCCTTCATTCCCATGGAACGGCGCAGGAATACGTTTACTTCCTCTCCGGCAGCAAAAGACTTGCTGCTGAACGCCTCTATTTCCTTCTTTTTTGCCTCCGCCGCACTACAAAGTCCGGCGGCGTGACAGGCCGAGCATGCAGACTGGGAAATAATCTCAACCTTCACTACTCCGTCCTGCGACGACAGCACACGTCCCTTATGAGAAATCTCTTCTGCCATTACATGCCGGGATTGCTGAATTCGTCACCACCCGGGAAGCCGCTGTAACCCGCAAAGGGGTCGAAGCCACCCTGGGGAGCCGAAGGAGCGCTGTTGTTCATTCCGGAAGCATAGGTCATTGCCTCTGAAGAGAGAGTCTGGTCCATTTCTACGAAACGGATCTGCTCGCTCTTGAAGAGCATGTCTATTTCTCCGGTTTCACCGTTACGATGCTTTGCAATGATGATCTGGGTGGTCTCTTTGCCGTTCTCTGTCTCTGACAGGCCCAGATAGTCCGGACGATGCACAAAGAGTACCATATCCGCATCCTGCTCGATGGCACCGGATTCACGGAGGTCGCTAAGCATAGGCTTACCATTGCTGCCGCTACGCTGAACGGCATTACGGGACAGCTGGGAGAGTGCTATAATAGGAACGTTAAGCTCTTTTGCGGTTCCCTTGAGCATACGGGAAATGGCAGCCACCTCCTGCTCTCGCATTCCGCGAAGCTCCGGCGGGCCCTGCATGAGCTGCAGGTAGTCCACAATCACAAGGCGCACCTTCTTGCTTTTAACAAGACGCTTAACCTTGGTACGGAACTCCATGATAGGAAGGCTGGGGGTATCGTCTACGTACAGCGGAGCCTTGGAAAGAGCCTTGAGCTTGAATTCCAGCTGCTCCCACTCGCGCGGCTCCAGTTTGGAACCACCCTTGATCTTGTCCGCAGGCAGGCCGGACTCTGACGTCATAAGACGCTTGGCCAGCTGGATTGCAGGCATTTCAAGTGAGAAAACCGCCACGGGCATATTATGCTCTACCGCTGCGTTGCGGGCGATGTTAAGGGCGAATGCCGTTTTACCGACGGAAGGACGTGCAGCCAGGATGATAAGGTCTGACGGCTGCCAGCCCATGGTTATCTTGTCGATTGACGGATAGCCGGAAGGCACGCCGCTGAGGCCGGTCTGGGACTGCATGCGCTCTACGTCGTCCATCGCCACCTTGATGACGGAACCAATCTCCTGGACCTCGGTACGAACGCTGTTCTGGATAGCATCGAACACCTTGGACTGTGCGGAATCTATCAGGTAATCCACATCCACGGAATCATCGTAAGCAGTTTTAAGAATGCTGAACGATGCGGTGATGAGATCCCTCTGGATAGCCTTCTGCTTCAGGACCTTGATGTAGTACTCTATATGAGCGGCGGCACCAATCTTCTGGCTCAGGGCCACAAGCGCGGGGGCTCCGCCTACGGCTTCCAAGTTGCCCAGCGCCTTGAGCTTCTGGGAAACGGTAAGCAAATCCGGGGAAACATGCTCGTTGACAAGGCTGCCTATAGCCTCGAATACCATCCTGTTTTTAGGGTCATAAAAACAAGAGGGCGAGAGTTCCTCCATGGCCTCGTCCAGCACGCTGGGCTCTATGAGCAGCGCGCCAAGGACTGCCTCTTCGAAATCAAGAGCCTGAGGCGGTTTGTTACCCATCTCAAGCCCAAGATTCTCAAGATTTACATCTTGTGATTTGCGTTTGTTTCCTTGCGCAGGCATAGCTGTATGCAGATTTTACTTGTCTGTTTCGGGGCTGACAATGATTCGGCCGCAGTGCTCGCAGATAACAAGCTTCTTCATTGAAGCGATGTCGATGAGCCTCTGGGGGATGATGGTGTTGAAGCAACCGCCGCAGGCGTTCTCGTTGAATACGCTTACAACTGCAAGGTGGTTGTGAACACTTGCACGGATGCGCTCGTAGGCGCTCATTGTCCTTTCATCGATCTTCTCTGCAAGGGCGTCCCTCTTTGTCTTGAGGGTTGACTCCTCTGCTGCGGTAGTCTTGGCAATATTGTCAAGTTCTTCCTTCTTGATGCGGAGGTCTTCGTTCCTTACGTCGATCTTCTGCTCGATTTCCTCGATGGCAGCCTTGTTCTCTGCAATCTTCATCTTGGCCTCACCAACGAACTTGTTGGCAATCTGCTTCTCAAGGTCAAGATTCTCAATTTCTTTCTCTATTGAGTCGTACTCGCGGCTGTTCTGGATCTGGTTCAGCTGTGCGCGGTATTTCTCTGCAGCGTCCTCACTTGCAACTGCTTTCTCTTTGTTCTCTGCGATAGAGAGGTTAAGGCCGGCGTTAAGTTCATTCAGCTTGGAAATCTTGGCCTTAAGTACTGCAATCTCTTCTTCCAGGGCTTTTACTTCCTCCGGGAGTTCTCCGCGACGGCTGATGATTTTGTCAATAGCTACGTCTGCTTTCTGAAGCTCGTACAGTATTTTGAGCTTCTCTTCTACGGAAATGTCAGAGTCCGCAAAATTCTTCTGGATGGATACGAAAGTTTCCCTCTGGTCTACCGGAGTTGCTACTTTCTTGGTTTTCTTTGTTGCCATATTTTTCTTTAACTAATTTTCAAGTCTGCAAAGGTAAGCAAAATTTTCCGAATCTCTATAGAGATTTTCTTACCTCTTCAAGTTGAGCACGAATTTCCTTCAAGGTTTCAAGGGCTTTTACGCGGCTCTCAACCTTGCTGCGGTCCTCTGACAAGGCCTTTTGAGTGCCCTCCAGGGTAAGCCCCTGCTCTTTTGTCAGGAAGCGGATCTGCTTAAGCGTTTCAATCTCTTCCGCGGTGTAACGGCGGTTGCCTTTAGCATTGCGTTTAGGCTTCAGGAACCGCTCAAAATAATTGGTCCAGAAGCGTACGGCAGAAGTGTTTTCACCAAGGATTTCGGCTACTTCGCCGATAGAGTAGAAGAGCTTTTCCATATTATTGTAAATAATTGTTAATCAAGTGATTGCTCTGTATGAGCCGCCATATAGGAAACGCCCGCATAGGACTCCTGGTCCAGGGCGCCGAAGAAATAGTTCACGGGGTCCAGAACCTTGTCTGCAAAACGGACTTCGTAGTGAAGGTGAGGGGCAAAAGATTTGCCGGAAACACCAACCTCTGCGATAACCTGACCGCGGCGGACCTTCTGTCCTTTTATCACGTTAACCTGGCCCAGATGGGCATATCTTGTCACATATCCATTTCCGTGGCTGATGGTCACTACATTTCCGAGTCCCTTTGCAGAACGGACTACATTTTCTACGACTCCGTCCGCCGTCGCAAAAACAGGATCTCCCTGCGTGACGATGATATCCAGGCCTTCATGGTTGGATTCAACCTTGTAGAAAGGATTGTATTTAGGACCCACGGAGGCTCCTGTCATGGTGTAGGTCAACTTCTTGACCGGCAGGCACATAGGAGGGATGGTGTCACGGGAAAGTTTCTTGAATATGTCCTGAAACGCAGCCTCAATGCGGGCGGTCTTAGCCGTCGCAGAATCCAGACGGCTGCAGCTGGATTCTACCAGCGCAGCATAACCACTGGCGTCGGTTTCAGAATCATCGGCAACCAGATTGACCACCGGATGGGCGGTAGGGGCCGCGCTGTGGAAGATGCTGCGATAGATGTCGTCGTCCCTGGACTGAAGGTTCAGTACAACGTCGGACAGCAGCCTTTGCTTCTGCTGAAGTGCAGCATACTCACGCTGATAAGCCTTGTTTTCACGGGACAGCTGACGCTCTACATCCGTATTGAATAAAAGGCTGAAAACCACATAGTAGACAACGGCCAGGGCAATTGCTCCGGAGAGCCATTTGAAGACCCTTCCGGCAAGCGCCCAGGCAGAGAGTCCCACTTTCTTGAAACTCACGCTTTCCCTGTCGAATATGTATTTTTTAGCCATTGTCTATCTATTCTTTTTGGGCAGTTTGGAGGGAGGAATTTCGCCTGAAGCCTCTGCGGCATTTTTGACCATCGTCTCGTACTCTTTGGTATCCATTTCAAAGTCTACGTAATTGACGGGATTGATGGCACTACCGCGGTACAGGACCTCGTAGTGAAGATGGGGTCCGGTAGCCTTTCCGGAGCGACCCGCCTCCCCTATCAGGGTGCCTCTCTTAACCTTCTGGCCTTCGCCCACAAATATGGTTTTCATGTGCGCGTAGCGCGTTTTGTAGCCAAATCCGTGATTGATGATGACCTGGTTTCCGTAGCCCCTGATTTCGTTGTTGACAAGCTCTACCACGCCGTCTCCGGTGCTGTAAATCTTATTGCCGATATCCGTGGCGAAATCCATTCCGGAATGGAAGAGTGTGTAGCCGAAAATAGGATCGGACCGGTAGCCAAAAGGGCTGGACAGCCTGTACCTTGATCCGGGGTTCAGGGGAATGATTACAGGTATGCAGGAGGCCATGTCGCCGGCTCTTTTCGATATTGCACCGACATCGTCAAAAGACAGGCTCTGCACATAGGCCGCCTTTGTAAGACGATCCACACGCAGCACTGTCTTGCGCAGCAGCGGCGATGCGCCTTCTTCTTCAAGATAAGCATATCTGTTTACGCCGCCAAAGCCGCTGTGCCTGCGCTCCGGGTCCACCTGGTTCAGGCCAAAGATGTTGCGATATACACCGTCGTCCCTGCCCTCGACTCCCGCCAGGGAAGCTTCCAAAGCATCAAGGCGCTTGTTCATCTGTTCCAGACGGCTTGTCCAATCTGCGTTTTGCTTGCGAAGCAGCAGGGTTTTAGGCAGCTCCATGCCAAGCACAGCTACGTAGAACCACCAAACTGCCGCAGCCAGGACCAGGCTCCACAGCAGGAAAAACAAGCCATGCCAGATGCGTGACTTGGCAGAGACCTTCTCTATTTCATAGAGCAAAGTCTCCGGGTTTAGCTTATATCCAAACTTTCCTGCCATAATCTGCAAATTTAACAAACAGTTTCCGTCCGACAAAATTTATTCCATTATACTTTTTTTGCGTATATTTGCAGGATTATATTTAATAACTATGACATCTAAAGAGATTAGAAGTAAGTTTATAGACTTCTTTGCTTCCAAAGGACACACCGTTGTGCCCTCAGCACCTATGGTCATCAAGAATGACCCTACGCTTATGTTCACCAACGCCGGAATGAACCAGTTCAAGGACATCTTCCTTGGCAACGCGGCGCCCAAGTTCCCCCGTGCAACAGACGCACAGAAGTGCCTCCGCGTAAGCGGTAAGCACAATGACCTGGAAGCCGTGGGTCACGACGGCCGCCATCATACCATGTTCGAGATGTTGGGTAACTGGAGCTTCGGAGACTATTTCAAGAACGAGGCTATCGACTGGGCATGGGAGCTTCTGACAGAAGTTTACAAGATAGACAAGACCAAACTTTACGCTACCGTATTTGAGGGCAGCGCAGAAGACGGCACCACCAAGGATACCGAGGCCGAAGCTGCCTGGCTCAGGCATCTGCCTGCAGACCACGTGCTTACCGGAAACAAGCACGACAACTTCTGGGAGATGGGCGACACCGGTCCCTGCGGCCCTTGCAGCGAGATCCACATTGACCTTAGGCCGGACGAGGAAATAGCCAAAATCCCCGGACGCAAACTTGTGAACACAGACAACGACGATGTCATAGAGATTTGGAACCTTGTGTTCATGCAGTACAACCGCAAGGCCGACGGCCATCTTGAGCCCCTTCCCGCAAAGAGCATCGATACCGGTATGGGCTTCGAGCGCCTGTGCATGATAATGCAGGGCAAGAAGAGCAACTACGAGACCGACGTATTCTCCGGCCTCATCGGCAAAGTGGAAGAATTCTCCGGCCATAAATACACCGAGGGCGGCAATGTAGAGGTTGCCATGAGGGTGATCGCAGACCACATCCGCGCCATCGCCTTCTCTATCGCCGATGGCCAGCTGCCTTCAAACGTGAAGGCCGGCTACGTTATCAGGCGAATCCTGCGCCGTGCAGTTCGCTACGGCTACACCTTCCTTGGCTTCACGGAGCCTTTCCTCTGCCGTCTCATCCCCCAGCTGGTTGCAGACATGGGAGAAGCTTATCCTGAGCTGCCCGCCCAGCAGAAGCTTATCTCCAACGTCATCAAGGAAGAAGAAAACGCCTTCCTGCGCACCCTGGACCGCGGTATCAAGATGCTGGAAGACAATATGGCCAAGAACGCCGCAACCAAGGTTATCCCCGGCGTGGACGCCTTCGTGCTGTACGACACCTATGGCTTCCCTATCGACCTTACAGAGCTTATCGCCTCTGAAAAAGGCTATACCGTAGATATCAAGAACTTCAACATAGAACTTGAGAAGCAGAAGGAACGTGCCCGCAACGCCACCTCCAATGAATTCGGAGACTGGATGGTATTCCGCGAGGCAGACGTTGAGTTCGTCGGCTACGACACCCTCCGCGTCAAGGACGCACACCTTCTGAAGCAGCGTACCGTTAAGCAGAAGAACAAGGAATACTTCCAGCTGGTATTTGACCGCACTCCTTTCTACGCCGAAATGGGCGGACAGGTGGGCGACACCGGCTTCATCGAGGGCGAAAACGGAGAACGCATCCAGATACTGAATACCGTTAAGGAGAACAACCTTACCATTCATCTGGCAGAGCGCCTTCCTTCCAAGAGCACACAGGCCTTCTACCTTATAGTAGACAATGCCCGTCGCCGTCATATCCAGAACAACCATACCGCAACCCACCTGCTTCACCAGGCCCTGAGGATAGTGCTCGGAACCCACGTAGAGCAGAAAGGTTCATTTGTTGGTCCTGACTACTTCCGCTTTGACTTCTCCCACTTCCAGAAGATGTCAGAAGAGGAAATCAGGAACGTAGAAATCCGCGTCAACCAGCTTATCCGCTCTGACTTCCCGTTGGTAGAAAAGCGCGACGCCAGTATGGACGAAGCCCGTGCAATGGGCGCCATGGCCCTCTTCGGAGAGAAATACGGCGACGTTGTCCGCGTAGTCCGCTACGGAGATTCAGTAGAGCTCTGCGGTGGAACCCATACCCCCAGCACCGGCACCATCGGCCTGTTCAAGATTGTATCTGAAAGCGCCGTAGCCGCAGGTGTACGCCGTATCGAGGCTGTAACCGGAGCAAAGGCTCTGGAGAACATCCACCATATGGAAGACCTCGTCAGGGGCCTTAAGAACCTGATGAACAATGTTCCTGACCTGCAGGCCGCAATAGAAAAGCTTATCGCAGAGAACGCCGACGCCCGCAAGCAGCTCGAGGCTGTAGCCAATGAGAAAGCCGCCCAACTGGCAGAAAAGCTTGAGGCTCAAGCCCAGGAGATTAACGGAATCAAGGTTGTTTGCTTTGACAATTCTGTTGATCCCGTATTCGTCCGCAACGTGGCCACACTTTTGCAGAAGAGGGTTCAGAATTTTGCACTTGCCGGCGCATTCTCCTATGAAGACAGGCCCAACCTGGTGCTCATGTACTCCAACGACCTTGTAGCCAAGGGCCGCAATGCAGGCAAGGATATCCGCGAAGCAGCCAAATTCATCCAGGGCGGCGGTGGCGGTCAGCCCGGACTCGCTACAGCCGGCGGCAAGAATGTTGCAGGACTGAAGGATGCAATGGATGCACTCGTCAATATCATTAAAGGATAGCGCGCATTAATGAAGAAACTTGACCTTTTCATACTGAAGTCGTTCATAGGGCCCTTCTTCGCTCTGCTTTTCATCGTATTGTTCATACTGATGATGCAGTTCCTGTGGCTCTATATCGACGAACTTGTAGGAAAAGGCCTGAGCATCTGGGTCATAATGGAATTTATGGCCTGGGGAGGCGCCACCCTGCTGCCTTTGTCCATGCCACTGGCCACCTTGCTGGCCTCTGTCATGACTCTTGGCAACATGTCAGAGAACAATGAGCTCATTGCAATGAAGTCGGCCGGCATCTCCCTTCGCAGGGTGATGACCCCGCTGGCCATTGTTTCCGCCCTGATCAGCGTAGCCGCCTTCTTTGCAGCCAATGACCTTGTGCCGCTGGCATACAACAATATTTATACGCTCCGCGACGATATCGGCCGTACAAAATCAGAGATAAAAATACCCACCGGTACCTTCTACGACGGTCTGGAGGGCTATGTACTCCGAATCGAGGGCCGCAACAAAAAGACGGACATGATGTACGACGTGCAGGTGTACGATCATTCCAGCAACAAGGGCGATGTAAGCGTCACACTGGCAGATTCGGCAATAATGAAGATGTCAGAGGCAAAGGACTACATCACCTTCAAACTGTTCAGCGGCATCAATTACCAGGAGACAAACGAACTCCACTACAGGGACACATCGCTTGAGCTGCAGCGCATCAGCTTCGACTCGCAGACGCTTATCATCCCGATAGAGAACTATGCCTTCGAGAAATCAGAAAGCGCAAAATTCTCTGACCAGGTGCGTGCGATGAACGTTTCCCGCCTGGCCATGGGACGCGACTCCCTACAGCACGAGCACGACTCCCTTGTAGCAAAGATCAGAAGCAACTACTGGCAAAGGAGGAACTTCCGTTACCTGAACCAGATTGACACCGCCCATCACTTCCAGGCCAATGTAGACATGGATTACAGCAAGATGGACTGGGGCAGCACATCAAAGGAAAAGATGCACCTTGAAAACGCCGCCAATTCTGCATCGGAGATGGTTTCCACCCTGCAGAACGCAGACGACGAGATGGCCTATACCAACAAGATACTGCGTCATTCCAACGTAGAGCTGCTTAAGAAGTTCGCCCAGGCCCTGGCCTGCCTCATCCTGTTCCTGATAGGCGCGCCGCTTGGATCCTTCGTTACCAAAAAGACCGGATTGGGTGCAGCGGCCATAGTTGCAGTGCTGTTCTTTGTGCTGTACTGGGTTATTGATATTACAGGAACCAAGTTGGCCAAGGACGGGGCCGCGACGGCCTTTACGGGGGCCTTCATTTCTACGGTGATCCTGCTGCCGCTTGGCATCTTCCTGTCCTGGAAAGCAGTTAACGACGCCAAGCTGTTTGGGGCAAACGACAGCCTTGCAGCATCATGGCGTGCAGTAAAGAGTAAGATTATGAGGATATTCAGAAAGACAAGAATCGTTTACATGGGTACTCCGGAGTTCGCAGTTGCTCCGCTCAAGGCCCTTATAGATAACGGATACAAGATTGTGGGCGTTGTTACGGTTGCCGACAAACCCAGCGGACGCGGCCTTAAGGTTAACGAGAGCGCCGTAAAGAAGTTCGCAGTTGAGCAGGGCATACCCGTGCTGCAGCCCGAAAAGCTTAAAGATCCCGCTTTCCTGGAGCAGCTGGCCGCCCTTAAGGCAGACCTCTTTGTGGTAGTTGCCTTCAGGATGCTGCCGGAGGTTGTCTGGAAGATGCCGCCCCTTGGCACCTTCAACCTGCATGCAGCCCTGCTGCCTCAGTACCGCGGTGCCGCCCCTATCAACTGGGCTGTAATCAACGGTGAAAAGATGACCGGCGCCACAACCTTCATGATTGATCAGAACATAGACACCGGAGGCATTATGCTCCGTCAGGAGTGCAGGATTGGCGAAGCCGATACTGCGGGCGACGTTCACGACGCCCTGATGCCGATAGGCGCAGACCTCGTAGTGCAGACCGTAGAGGGTATCATCCAGAAGAATATCGAAACCCGCGTGCAGCGTAGCTTCATCCAGGGTTCCGAAGTACTGAAGCCCGCACCCAAGCTTACCCGCGAGCTCTGCCATATAGACTGGGACGCCCCGGCAAAGGAGGTTTACAACCTGATTCGCGGTCTGAGCCCCTACCCCACCGCCTTTACAGAGATTTGCAAAGACGGCGGTCAGCCCGTACAGCTTAAGATCTTCGGTGCAGAGAAGGCTACCCTTCAGGCTCTTGGTGCCGATGCTGCCGTGGCTGCCGGCACAATCCTATCCGACGGCAAATCCTACCTTGCAGTAGCCACCGCCGAAGGCGGCGCAATCCTGCTCAAGGACATCCAGCTGGCAGGCAAGAAGCGCATGGAGGTCAAGGCCTTCCTGGCAGGCTTCAGGGACGCATCCAGCTATAGCACCACCAAGGGAACATCCCACCAGGAAATAGCAAAAACCCTTTCTGTATAATGACAGCAGCCATCATCTGCAACGGTAGTTTCCCGCGCAAGGACTACCCCCGTTACCTTATAGGCAGCGCAGATTTCATTATCTGCTGCGACGGAGCCCTTGGCGCCTACCTCAAGGCCATGCCGGCCATCTTCGGCGGCCGAAAAAGGCTTCCTGATGCAGTTGTAGGCGATATGGACTCCATTCCGTCCGGCCTGCGCAAGCAGTACGACGGTATTATTGTCCACTACGAAGAGCAGGACTACAACGACCAGACAAAAGCGGTCCGATATCTGCTTGAACAGCATCCTGAGGTGGATTGCATCCACATACTGGCCGCTACCGGCAAACGTGCTGACCATACCATCGGCAACGTATCCCTTTTGATGGAATACGCCCGCCTTTTCCCGGGCATGAAGGACCGTCAGCTGGACATGGTATCGGACTACGAAACCATCTTCCCCGTATGGGGCACCTGCAGCCTGGCTGTTGGAAAAGGGCGCAAAGTGTCAATTATATCACCGGACAACACATTAAAAATCAAATCTTACGGCCTTGAATATTCCACAGAAAACGTTATCTTTGACAATTGGTGGAAGGCTACGCTTAACAAGGCCGCAGAAGACGAAATAAAGCTGGAATTCAGCCATCCGTCCGCTGCCGTAATCTTCCTGGATTAGACAACAACTAAAGGATATGCTTCGGAAACTACGAATTCTTATTGCAGCGCTGGTTTTCTGCGCTGTAATTCTCCTTTTCCTGCACCCGTGGGAAGGAAGCGCCTCACAACTTAGCTTCCTGGCCAAATGGCAGTTCCTGCCGGCCGTTTTGGCACTTAACTTTGTCATCATTGGCGTACTGGTACTGCTGACATTGCTCTTTGGCCGCATCTACTGTTCTGTTATCTGCCCTCTTGGCATATTGCAGGACATTATAGGCCGATTAGGGCACGGTAAGAAGAAAAGGTATGAACCTTCCAAGGAAAAGAGAATCCGCTACATAGTATTTGTGGTTTTTGTGGCAAGCATCGTAGCAGGCCTGGGCTACCTTGTCGTACTGCTTGACCCTTATGGTCTCTTTGGCAAGATGGTTACTAGCGCCAGCGGTCAGGCCATTGGCTGGATAGTTCCCGCCGTCGCCGCAGCCGCCTTCATTATTATTGCGATTCTTGCCTGGAAGCACGGACGCACATGGTGCAATACCATCTGCCCTGTAGGCACCACCCTTGGCTTCTTCAGCCGGTTCAGTCTTTTCAGGCCGGTTATCGATGCCGACAAGTGCAAGAACTGCCATGTGTGCGAGCATAAGTGCAAGGCTTCCTGCATTGATATTTCACAGCATAAGATAGATTACAGCCGCTGCGTAGATTGCTTCAACTGCGTTGACAGCTGCAAGTTCGGAGCGCTGAAGTATAAGATTGCCGGGCCGGCCGGCAATGACAAAAAAGAGGCCGGCAAGGCCCAGAACGAGGCCGGCAACGACGCAGGACGCCGTGCTTTCTTAGCATCATCGGCCATGATAGCCACATCTGCGACGCTGGGCTCACAGAGCAAAAAGGTGGACGGCGGACTGGCTGCCATCATCGACAAAAAAGCTCCCGAAAGAACCGTTCCGCTTACGCCCTTTGGCTCTGAAAGCGTAAAGGACTTCTATCAGAAATGCGTTGCCTGCCAGCTTTGCATTAACGCCTGCCCCAACAACGTGCTGCGCCCGTCAAGCGACCTTAGCCGCCTGATGCAGCCGGAAATGGGCTACGAGAAAGGCTACTGCCGTCCGGAGTGTACTGAATGCTCCCAGGTATGCCCTGCGGGCGCTATTTTGCCGCTTACTCCTGAAGAAAAGACACAGTTCCATATTGGTACGGCTACAATTGAACGCAGCCTGTGCGTCGCAGAAGACGGCATAAGCTGCGGCAACTGCGCCCGCCACTGCCCCGTAGGCGCCATCCTGATGGTTGCAAAAGATCCTGCAGATGACGCATCTCCTATGATTCCCGTCGTTGACGAAGCCAAATGTATTGGCTGCGGCGCCTGCGAGAATCTCTGCCCTTCAAGGCCCTTCAGCGCAATCAAGGTAAACGGCCTTAGTGTTCACATTAAAGACTAGCAGCCATGAAAGACATAAACAGAAGAGATTTCCTTAAAATGGCCGGCGCCGGAGCAGTTGCCATGGGTGCCGCCGCCTGCGGAGCAAACAACACCAAGGCTTCCAACGCCGAGCCCCAGGGCGAAGGCAAGATGGAATACCGCACAAATACCGGCAACGGAGACAAGGTTTCCCTGCTTGGCTACGGCTGCATGCGCTGGCAGATGATTAAAGACCAGGACGGCAAGGATATCATCAACCAGGATAGCGTAAACGAGCTTGTGGACCGCGCAATCGAGGCCGGAGTCAACTACTTTGACACATCGCCCGCCTACCTTCAGGGCCAGTCAGAAAAGGCCACCGGAATCGCTCTTGCGCGCCATCCAAGGAATTCCTACTACATTGCCACCAAACTGTCCAACTTCAGGGTTTTCACCAAGGAGGCATCGGAGAAGATGTATCATGACTCCTTCGAGCAGATGCAGACAGATTATTTTGACTACTATCTGATGCATTCCATCGGTCGCGGCGGCTACGAGGCCTTCAAGAAGCGCTACGAGGACAACGGTATGATGGACTTCGTCCTTAAAGAGCGCGAGGCCGGACGCATCCGCCAGCTTGGCTTCTCTTTCCATGGCAGCCAGCCGGAATTCGACCAAATGATTGCCCTTCAGGACAAATATCACTTCGACTTTGTCCAGATAGAGATGAACTACATGGACTGGCAGCATGCCGACGGCGTTCGTAACGTTAATGCGGACTATCTGTACGACTGTCTGGATAAACGCGAGATTCCAATCGTAGTTATGGAGCCGCTGCTTGGCGGCCGCCTTGCCAGCGTACCAGAGAACGTGACCCGCCAGTTCAAAGAGCGCGAGCCGGACAAGACGGTTGCAAGCTGGGCTTTCCGCTTTGTGGGCAGTTATCCCAGGATCCTGACCATACTAAGCGGTATGACATACCGGGAGCATCTTGAGGACAACCTTAAGACTTTCATGGGCTTCAAGCCTCTGACTCCGGAAGAGATCGAGTTCGTCAAGGATATGGCGGGCATTATGGCCACCTATCCTACCGTAAACTGCACTCACTGCAACTACTGCATGCCTTGCCCCTTCGGCATCGATATTCCGGAGATTTTTGCTCATTACAACAAGCATGTCAATGCCGGTACGGTGGCTCAGAACAAAGAGCAGGCTAATTACAATAAGCTCCGCAAGGAATACCTGTTAAGCTATGACAAGGCTATTCCTACTTTGCGTCAGGCTGATCATTGCATTGGTTGCGGCTCCTGCCTTTCTCACTGTCCCCAGAGCATCGACATTCCCCGCGAGTTGCATCGTATCGACCGCTACATAGAGGCTCTTAAGCAGAACAAGCTGTAAACTATTATTCAACAGATTGTTATCTCTTTGTGATAGTCTTCTTGTAGGTATTGCCGCCGAATTTAACGGTGAGCTTATAAACACCGGGCGCGCACGCAGACATATCGATATGAAGAGGATTGAAGGCGCTGAAAACAGAGGTCTTGTTATAGACAACTGAACCAGTTTCAGAAACAAGCCTAACCTCTGTAGACTCCTCATTCTCTCCCGTCCTGATATAAAGATTGTTAATAACAGGATTAGGATATGCATCGATACCATTGCTGTCGCCATCCCTTACAAGCAGAATGAACTTGGAAGTAGCGGTAAGGCCACGGGCATCCTTTGCGCTGACCTCAATCTCTGTGCTGCCAAAGTCAAGGGAAGTAACGTAAAGCGTATTGTTGCTTACATTGCAATGGGCAATCTGGTTGTCGTTCAGATTGAATTTATAGGTCAGCGGCTCCCCATCGGGATCGTTGAAGTAAGCGGTAATGTCAAAGTTGAAGATCTGGCCAACAGCGCCGCTGATAATATTGGCAAAAGGCTTTACAACGACAGGAGCCTGGTTAGGCTGGATGGTGTAGGCGAAATCTACCGTACCGGTAGCACCAAAAGTATCTGTTGCGGTAAGCGTAGTGGTATAAGTGCCGGGCTCTGCATTAAGGGCATTGATAACAAGCCAGAAAGCACCCTTCTCTTCAAGGATGGACTCTGCACCGCTGGCATTGGAAGCGGAAACGGTACATTTGTCGCCGTCTTCGTCAGTAACAGTCAATGCAATCTTAACAGTCTCCCAAGACTTGAATGAAGTGGGAGCAGAAGCATCAACAGCAATTGTAGGAGCATGATTCTCACCACCAAGCTTCATAGAGCCAAGAGCATCGACCTTAGGTCCGATAGTGCTGGAGGCACCGAAGTATGTATCATCCGCACCGGCAATCAAACGATTGATAAGAGCCTCGCGGGTAAAGCCCTGGCCTCCGAATTTGGATACGATGAGCGCAGCTACACCTGATATATGAGGGCATGCCATTGAAGTTCCCTCCATGTACGCATACTTGTTGCTGGGAGCAAGGCTGTAGATAGTAGAAGAACTACTGTAGTTGATATCGGAATCACCGCCCGGACCGGCAATATCAACCCAGCTTCCATAGTTGGAATAGCTGGCCTTCTTGCCGGTAGGACCGAATGCACCAACGGCAACAACATCGCACTGCATGCAAATAGGATCGATGTCAATGTTCTCGTTACCAGCGGCAAAGATTACCACACCACCCTTCATCATTGAACCGGCTTTCTGGTTGCCTGCATTGTCGCAGCCTGCATACTTGTTAAAATACTCAATAGCAGCCGTCAGGATGGAAGGTACTACCAAATTTTTAAGGTCATTATATTCCTTATTGGAGATGTATCCGTTGTCATCGACATCGGCATAATAGCCCCAACTGTTCTGTGAGATAAGGGCGCCATGGTCTGCTCCCCACTTGATTGCGTTGGAGATGGTTTCGTCAGAACCGTTGTTGTCGTCGTACTCGTCGTCGTTGAAGATCTCGCAGGACATGACTTTGCAGCCCTTTACGCCGTTGGCGTAGTCGCCTCCGGCAACTCCGGCAACACCCTTGCCATTGTTGGTAATGGCAGCGATGGTTCCGGCAACATGGGTTCCGTGGTCGTCAACTTCGATATTGTAGTTATTCTTTACAAAGTTCTTGCTGCCATTGGAGCCTGCAGCAATAGCGTTGTCTGCAAGGTCTGTATGGTTAAGGGCCACACCACCGTCCACTACGGAAACAATTACGTTCTCGTTACCGGTGGTATAGTTCTTCCAAACCTCTTCTACGTTGATGTCCGCACCGGCCTTAAGATAACTTGCGCCGCCGGAGTTCTTTAAATGCCACTGCTTGCTGTAGTGAGTATCGTTAACGGTAGCGCGGCGCTTTGCCTTCAATACGCCTTCGGCCTTGAGGACGCCGGGAACGGCCTCAAACTCGTCAAGAGCCTTGGTAACCTGTGTTTCCTGGTCGAAGGTGACCATGTAGAAGCGATGCATGCCTTCGCGGCGGGTACGCTCTTCGTATTCGCCGGCATCCGGGAATACGCGGTGGTAAGATGTTACACCAAGGGCCTTCATGGTTGAATTCAGGCTGGAAGACTTGGTGGCAAGTTTGCCTTCCTTAAGGTCTTCTTCTATAAGGGACAGCATGTTGTCGTCAAAGGTGACGACGGCACGTCCCTTCTGGTATCTGGAGACTCCGGCCCTGGTCTCTGCCTTGGGCTGGTCTTCAGGTACGACGGTTTCTTCTGTAATCTCTTTTCTGCTGCAAGAGAATATTGCGAATGCTGCAATGGCAGCGAATATAAAAGTCTTTTTCATACTAGAAAGTGTATCCAAGTCCTACAGTAATAGTGTTGCCCAGGTCTTTGTTTGCGGTAAGATAGGCAAAATCAATCCTGACGCCGCTGAATTTGACGCCGCAACCTACAGAAGCGAAAGAAGGAAGCACGGCTTTTTCCGGGCCGTAATGGTAACCGGCACGGACGAAGAGCATGTCCTTGTAGCCATACTGGGCACCTGCTGCTGCGCAGAAATTACCACTGAAGAAGTAGTCAAGATCTACGTCTGCGGTAAACGCATTGTCGTCTTTTAAATAAGTGTAATCGCCGGCAAGACGGGCAGATGCAGGGAGCTTGTAAGAATTGCCCATGGCATCTTTGATGTTGGCGAACAGTGATGCCACTCCGGCAGTGAGGCCAAAGCCTGGAGCGGGTTTGTAGTAAAGCATGAGGTCTCCGCCAAAGGCGTCAATGACATCTGCTTTTGCGGCTTCCTGACGGGCATACTTGAAATTGAGGCCCGCACTTAACTGCTCTGTAAGGGCGAAGCCCAAACCTGCAGCAAGCATCATGGACTTGGGAGTGAAGGATCCGGTTTCTACGCCGGCATCGTTATAGATATCATAACTCTCTCCTGACAAAGAAGAGAATGCAAGGGCTACGCCGATGCGGTTATTGATTCTATATCCGGCTCCGGCACTGATTTTAGTAGTTTTTGCCCCATCCGGTGCCCATAACTGGAACGATGCTGCTACATCAAAGGTATTGCCGAAGAATGGAATAACAGCGGAATTGTTGAATGCACCAAAGGCGATGCTTTCTGTGTTGGCGCTTCCGGCGAAGGCTTTGCCCACGGTTACCGGATTAACGTCTGCACGAACAAACGGAAAGGCATCTTCTCCTTGTGCTTTGGCGGCTACAGCGCCAATGGTCAAGGCCGCAAATGCGGCCAGAAAAAGTTTAGGTGTACGCATTATTTATGCTGGTTTTTTAAGTTTTTCTTAGTTTCGTAAGTTTACAAATTTACTAATTATTATTATTTTTGACAAATTGTTAGCATATTTGCACCATTGAGAATTAAATAATTTTTAACATGAAGAGACTTTTTATTGGGCTTGCTGCCGCACTTGCACTACTTGCTATGCCCGGCTGCAGTAAAAGCGAAAAGAACTACGAGGCCATATATTATATCCTTCAGACCGGCTCAGAGAACGTCATCACCAATAACGACGAAGGCGACCATTACAAGACGATGATAGAGGAAAACCTCAAGGCCTGGAAAGCTGCCACAATCATCACATGGCGCGTAAACTTCGGCACTTCTTATTCCAAGGCGGATGTTGATACCAAAGACAATGAAGCAATCGCTTATTTTAACGAGAGGATTGATGCTTTCAACGATTGGGTAAAGGCCGTTAAGAAAGACATGAAAGACAGCGGTTCTCCGGCAATTGTTCACTCCGCCTGGCACATAAGCCTTTGCAGGGACCGTTCAAGTAATACTCTTGTTCCTTCTGTAGATATTTATCTGGATCACGAATAATCCTTTTTTAAGTGATATAAAAAAGAGACCGGCCCATTTGGGTCGGTCTCAATTTGTATAGTAACAATTGGAATTACTTCCTTCTGTACTGCTTGTCAGCCTTAACTGCCAGACGCTTGGTTGCAACGGCCTTAGATGCTGCTTCAGCAACTTCTACGACAGGTGCCTCCATAAGGTAAGGCATTTCCGCTGCAGGCTCGTAGCTCTCAGTAAATGCATTCAAGTTAAGATATGCATTTGCTTTCTTGGGAGCGCTGTCGCCCTCGTAAGGAACAAGGACATTGGGCAGCGGAGTCTCTTTCATCCAATATGTTGCTCCGTTTTTACCAACTGCATAAAGCTGTACACCGGTGATGGTCTGCTTAGCGCCCTGATAGGTAACGGTACCGGGAGTAAGCTCGATGTCACCGTCAGTATTGATGGCACCGGTGAATACGGTGAACGTACCGGTGAAACGATAGTTGGAAGTTCCGATGAGAACCTTAGCAAGGAGGGTAGGAGTACGTGTCTCACCGCTTGCTGTAACATCAGCACCAACTACCTGGCCGTTTGCACAAGAGATGCTACCATCCTCTGTATTAAAGTCGATGGTAACAGTCCATCCGAAGCTAGCCGGATGACCACCGAAGTTATTGATAAGGTAGCTCTTGTTGATAATACCCTGCTCGAATGTCCAAACGTCAAGGTTACCATCGCGAGGAGTGGTTATCTGCCAATCTCCAAGCCATGCCTTGTAAGCCTCGGTAGGTTTCTCGTCAATCTTGAATGCACCTACGAAGTACTTGCCGGTAGGATTGTACTCTTCGTCAAAGCCGATCATGAAGGTATGCCAGTTTCCGTTACCGAACTTATTGAAGTAAAGGGTTTTCGGGCCTTTACGCAAAGCGGGCTTGTTTTCGATAATGTAAGGAACATAGTCGTTGATAAGATTGGTAACATCGCTGTAATAATACTTTTCATAGTCTGCCTCATTCATTACAACAACATAGTATGAATCCTCGTCACCAGCGGTGAAATCAACCATATCATAAACTGTTGAACCAGCCACATAAGGTCCGGCATACTCTGCATTCCAACCTGCAGCATTCTTAACCTCGATAACCTCGAACTCGCTGTAAGAGTACAGACCGGTAGGATAACCATCCTCGTCATAACCAGCGGCAACTGCATAGTACTTGCCAGGCTCCTGGATAGCGAAGAAATCATAGTCTGAATCCTCGTACATAAAGTCGGCAGGAGTAACCTCGTAACCGAACTCTGTATAGTATTCTACAAGGTAAGCGATCTCTTCCTCGGCCTCTGCAGCTACAGCAGCGATGAAGTCGTCAAGCTTCTCGATCTTGGATGCCTTGTAAGCAGCCTCTGAAGACATCATAAGGAAGTAAAGTCCCTCACTGCTGCCTGCCTCAACTTCATTGGAGATAACCTCATAAAGAACGCCTGATGAGCTTCTGGCACGACCATCATAGGAAAGGGTCCAAGATGCAGTAGTCTTGAATTCAGGATACTGCTTGATTGAGATGGAGTGAGAGTTCTCACCGGCAGCAACGGTAACCTCACCAAATCTTGTAAAAGGGTCCGCATTGGCATCTACAGTTACGGTAACAACACCGTCAACATAAGAAACACTTGCCCAATCAACAGCACTTGATGTAGTAACACTTCCGCTGACCTTAACCTCGAATACCTGGGTTGTACCCTTGCTGTCTGCAACAATCTCTGCACCGGTAAGACCGCCAAGGATAGTACCATTCTGCTGAACGGTAACATCCACGCTGTAAGCACCGCACTTGAGGGTAAGGATAGCATAACGGGTCTCTACGCCTTCCCACTCGGTAACAGTAACATTAACCTTAGTGCCGGCTACAGAAGCAGTACACCAATCCCTGTTGGAAACGACGCCTACGGTGCCTGAAGCGGTGAACTCAACTTCACCGTTACCACCTTCGGGACCAAAAACAACGTCGGTAGCAACTACCTCGATGGTTTTATCCGGCTCCTGATAAGGATTGCTCTCCTTCCCGCAGGCCGCGATAAGCATCACGGCCGCGAAAACTACGAATAAATTATAAATCTTTTTCATAAGCTAATCAATTTAGTTCTGACGGGTCATCTTCTTCCAACCCCAAATGTAGGTAGAGTTGTTCTTGAACAACCAAGGATCGGATGAGCCGCTTACGCGGGTGCTGCCGCTGAAGTAATACAGACGGAAGGACTCAACATTGTATGAACCCCATACGCCGTTGTCGTGCCAGTTCATTACTTCTTTGCTCTCATCGCTATCGAAGACTGCGCTCATACCAATTGCGGTATTCCAAGTAATGTAACCTGCGTTGGAATCCCATGCGCACATGAATACGTCATAGGTACCGTTGTTACCAACAACCTGTGCAAGGATGGACATCTGACCGGAAGCAAGGCTGTAAGTAGCAGGAACATCGAATGCGTCGCTAAGACCCTTTACAATGTAAGACTTACCAGCGGCGTCTTCCTCAACGACGATATCTGCCAAATCCTTGGTACCGTCCTTTTCAGGATCAAGGTCCCACTGATAGTTAAGGGTATAAGTACCGATGAAGTCCTCGTAAGGATGCCATCCTGCAGGAAGCTGTCCCTTGATGACATTGCCGCCGATAGAGATACTACCCTGGTCTGCGATCCAACCAATGGTTTCAATCTTCTCTGTACCAACCTCTACAGGGTTGTAAAGGAGAAGACCAGTCTCGGTGTAAGCGAAAGGAGCCTCGTCAATAAGGTCACCTACTTCCTCGCCGTTAATTTCATAGAAAGAAACCCAACGGTTGTCAAGGTCAAGGTAAGTAAGAACATTCTTACCACCAATGTTGCCTACGAACTGAGAGCAATATACTGAAGATGCGTTCTCGTAAACGTCAAGAGTAATCTGCTCTGCGTCTTCGTCAGCAGAAAGAGGATACATCTTGATAACGTTTCTGGTACGCTTGCCCTTCAGGATAACCTCCTGAGCGGTAGCCTTATAGATAACGAACTCGAAGTCACCCTTGTATGCCTGATACCTGCCGCTTTCCCCGTAGAGGTTCCTCATGGAGCCGGAAGGAGTAGCGAAGTAGTGCATATTCTGGTTGAAGGTATCGAAAGAGAGAACCGGACCGTCGTCGCGGGTCATCTTGTAAAGAGACTCGGATGCGCCGTCAAAGATCTCGCTGTAAACGGTAACCTTATCGTTGGTGAACTTAAGAGTGTAAACATAACCACCGTAGCTCTTGTCCGGATCCGGATAATAGTACATTCTCCAGCCGTACTCAGCGCCAACGAGTACTTTCTGAGCCTCCTGCAGGGTCTTGGTAAGACGTGCTGCAGCAGAATCGTCAAATACGTCCTCCTGATCTTTCAAACAAGATTGGAAGGTCAGGGACATGACTGCTACTGTGAGCAGTCCAGTAATAATTCTGTTGAAATACTTTGCCATAATCGTCCAATTTATTTGATTTCAAGAGAAGTAAGGTCAACAATGCCGCTGACAACCTCTTCCTGACGGCGAAGAACGGCGTCACGAAGATCGTCAAGCTTAATGTTGAATGTGTTCAGCATATAGGTTTTAACTATCTCGAGCTTAGCTTTGATATAGTCAGCACCGGGGAATTTATCACCTGCTGCAAGAGTAGGGAATGAGCTCTTGAATTCAGGGGATGACAAGTCGTCCTCTGTAACCTCTCTGCTTGATTCCTCAAGCAATGAAGCCCATTTCTCCGGTGAGTTGGTTACATAAATTGACATCATCTCTGCGAAGTCCTCACGGTCAGAGTGCTGAGCGTAAGAAGAGATAAAACCGCGCTGACGATAGTATGAACCATACTCGCTTGTGTTCCAAGAATCGGTTACATAGTTAGCAGGAGTAACCATGGTGAAGTCTGCGGGGAAGTCCTTGGTCTGGTTCAAGATATGGGTAAACTCATGGTGGATAGTCTTGATGTAGAAGTGGTTAAGACCTTCTTTTACATCTGTGTAACCCTGATAAGAGCCGGCAAGAACCTGAGGCAGGTAGTTAACACCTGAGAGGAGGATCTTCTTACCACCCTCTGCTGTACCAAGGATGAAAGTACCATTGTTCCTGTACTCCCATTCTCCGATAAGGAAGAACATCTTAGGGAAGTACTTACGGGTGAAGTTAGGAGTTGCAACCTCATCGTAAGAGTCGATGCACAGGTACTTAACCAGGTGTGCAAGAATGACAGAGCAGTCATAATCTGCAGGGATGGTGTAGTAACTGTAATCAGACTCGTTCATCTCATAACGATACTTGAAAAGTATGTTGTAAGGTTTTACGTAGTTAGCCTCAAGCCACTTGTCAAACTCGTTGGGCTGCATCTCATCGGCAGTAATGATACTGTCCTTGTTGAGCTTGTCCTCTGAGCAGGAGTTAAGTAATGAGCAAACGACTACGGCTGCCAATACGGTATAGATAAATTTTTTCATATTCACAACTGTTTATCGTTATTAACGTTTGTTAGCCTCGAATCCTGCATCGCGGGACTTCTGAGGGATCTGAAGTGCACGACGGAGGTCATCAGGACCAAGAGTATCGGTAATGTGATCCAGCTGAGAAGTTGAATTCACTACCCTACGATAGATTTCGATACCGTAACGCTTGATGTCGAACCATCTCTGGCCCAGACCCATGGTCTCGGTACGACGGCAGTTAAGAACGAAGTGAAGCATAGCCTCCTGGATAGAGCCTTCACCTTCCCAAGCGAACTTAGGATTGAGGTGCTTCTTCTGTGTAGGCTTGTCCCACTCATAGTAAGGAACGGTATCGTAGAATTCCTTAATGTTCTCAGGTGTGAGGACACCGGGGCTTACATACATATTCTGGCACCAGATATTAAGGTCTTCGCAAGCCTTGTCATACTGCTTGCTGAGGATGTATGCCTCTGCGCGGTTAAGCAAGCACTCGTCAGTTGTGAAGGCGGGATATACGGTACGACGGTAACCGATACCTGCAACAGGGTCAGTGTACTCAAACTCGTAGTCGATCTTCCAGAAAATGGTGTAAGACAGAGTTGATACATTGTAAGTTCTAGGACGCCACTTGAAAGCAGAAGCAGTCAGAACTGAACCATTTGACCAAGGAGTAGGAGCAAAGAAGGACTCGGTAAGAGCTATGTTCTGGGTGAATGCATAGTACTTGTATGAGCCGGAGTAGTTACCCCAGTAAAGACCCTGGTTAGAGTAACCGGTCTGGAGAAGAAGGTTGCTCTTCTGGTCTGAGCTGTTGTAAGCAGCACGTGCAGTAGCTATGGTAGCATAGTTGTTCTGCAGGTCTACATAGTCACGGAGCTGGCTTGCAGGGGTAGCACCAAGGCACTCGTTAGCGCACTCGATAGCCCTCTGGTATTTGCCATAGTAAAGGAAGAACCTTGTAGCAAATGCGAAAGCTGCCTGACGGTTGAAGTGGTACTTGAGAACATCGTAGTCGTCGGTCACATATTTAAGACCTTCCTCGATGTCGGCCTCAATCTTAGCATAAACCTCTGCAACGTTACCACGCTGGTACTGAGGGTTCAGACCCTGCTCAGGCTGCTCCATGTAAGGAAGACCCTGATCGGTCTCTGAAGTCTGGGGGTTATACTGAAGACAGAAGATATTTACAAGTGTGAAGTGAGCATATGCCCTAGCAAGGAGAGCCTCACCATAAGCACCTGAAAGCTCAGGGTTGTCTTTTCCACCAAGGTTGTTGATGGCCTCAAGAGCCTGGTTTGCATTTGCAATTGCACCCCAGTTACGGTCCCAGATGTTCTCAGGGGATTCGTTGTTGGACTCAATACCATCTTTCCAAGCCCAGATTTCATCAAAGAAACGGCCTGCTTCACCGGTAACTACTGCTGCGTTATTATCCATGTTATCGGAAAGCAGCTCAGTTACCATCTGGTAGTCAGTGAAAGAGTATGCAGAGCCAAGGATAGCCTTAATCTTTGCAGGTGTATCAAGTTCTGCACGGTTATCCGGCATGGTGTCCAGGAACTTGTTGCAGGAAGCGAAAGCCAAAGCGGCTGCTGCGATTGAAAGTATAATCTTAGTTGTTTTCATATTCATTCCTCCTGTAATTAAATTCCAACCTTGAGGGTTACGGTAAACTGCTTAGGAACAGGTACTGCAACACCACCGGTGTTGAAGAACTCAGGATCCTGACCGTTCAGCTTCTTGTCTGCGTAGAGCAGGAAGAGGTTGGTAGCCTGAACCTTGAGAGACAGGTTGTTAAGCTTGAGGCTGTTGACAAGCTTCTTGGGGAAGTCATAGCTGAGGGATACTTCCTTAAGACGGATGAAGTCACCCTTAGCGATACGCTCTGTTGAGTAGTTGTATGCGTTGTAAGCATAGCTCAGAGAGGTATCGTTTACGTTCTGCATACGGGATGCGATAACAGGGATAGAGGTCTTCTCTTCGTCACCAGGAACAATCCAACGGTTGCGGAACTCCTTAGGCATAGAGGTAAGGTCGTTGTAAGAAGACTTGAATACAGGGTCAAGACGTACAACGTTACCGAAGGAGCCGGTAATGAATACATTCAGACGGAAGCCGTTCCACTCGAAGGTGTTACCCAATGAAGCAACATCCTTAGGATCTGCGGTACCTGAGTACTTAAGGAACTCAACGTTCTTAGGATCGGAAGCGGAAGTCTGGAAGTAAATACCAGTTACAGAGATGTTACCATCCTGATCCAGGAATGTAGGCAGACCTTCATCGTTCAAGCCCATGAAAGGAATTGAGAAGATGGAGTGGTTCTGATAGCCTTCCTGTGCGAAACCGGTGCCGGAGATAAGGTCGATGACACGCTTGGTTGTGTTCAGTTTGGTAATCATGTTGTGTGAGTGAGAGTAGATGAAGTTAGAGGTCCACTTGAAGGCCTTGGTCTTGATGTTGGTGGTAGTCAAGCTGAGCTCGAAACCATCAGACTTCATGGCTGCAACGTTACCATACTTCATGATCTCACCACCGATACCCTGGGTATAAGTGATACCGATAAGGTCATAGTTGTTACGCTTGTACCAGTCACCTGCAAAGTTGATTCTGTTGTCAAGGAAACCTGCCTCGAGACCAACGTTGAACTCGTGCTTCTTCTCGAAGGTGAGGTCAGGGTTGGCAAGTGAGGAAATACCAAGGATACTCTCTTTATCCTTTGCAACGGGACGCCAAGGGTTATCGGCCTCGATAACTACGTTGGAGTTGGTTACCCATGAAGGACCGCTTTCTGCGGTAAGTGAGTAAGAGAGCTTGATAGCTGCGTGAGAAAGTGCGGGTGCAAGAGGACGCATCCAAGGCTCGTCGGAAATGTTCCACCTACCGGAGATATTCCATGTAGGAAGCCAACGTGCGCTGCGGCTCTTACCAAGACGGTTGGAACCCTCGTAACGCATGGTACCGGTTACACTGTAACGGTTCTTGAATGCGTAAGTAACGGTTCCGAAGAATGCAGCACGACGCTCGTGGGTGTTACCCATGGTGAAGTAATCTGTATTCTCTTCTGCACCTTTCTTGAAGATCTTGTAGTTGTACTGGGCAATTTCACCCATGTTGTACTGAAGACCCCAACCGCGGAACCATACGGCGTGACGGTCGATGGAGTTGGTCTCCATACCTGCATAAGCGTTTACAAGGTGATTGTCACCAATCTTCTTGTTATAGGTTGCAGATGCACGGAAGTCCCAGCCAAACATCTTGTTGTCGGTTCTCTGGAAGATACCACCGTAAGGCAGTACGGTCTCAGGGAGTGCGAACGGAACGTCAGGGTCTGTGTAAAGGAAGGAGTTTCCGTCCCTGATGGTGGTGGTGTAAGCTGCACGGTAAGCCTGTGCCTGGTTGGAATCATCCAGGATGTAGTGCTCACGGGTGGTCTGTGAAGACTTAACAGCACCGAGGATAGAGAGCTCGAGGTCCTTGATAGGAGAATACTTCAACTCGCCCTGGAACCTGAGGTTGGTAACGTCAAGGTCAAGGTAGTTGTTGTCCAACTCATACATAATGTTGAAGGGAGCGTAGTTTCTGGTATAGAATACGTCCGGATCAAGAGCACGTGAAGTGTTGAGAGCGTATGAGTAAGGGTTGATATCGAAGTCACGCTTAACCTCACCGGATACTGCGTCGATAGAGGAACCAAGGGTACCAGGAGCGCGCTGTTTACGGTAAGAAGCGTTGCTGATCATGTTGAAGGTAAGGTTGTCAAGAATCCTGTGAGTTACATTCAGGTTAGCGGTGTAACGCTGAACCTTACTCTGCAGTGACCAACCCGGGTCATCCATGATAGAGAGGGATGCATAGTAACTACCCTTGTCAGTACCACCTGAGATACTTACAGAGTGGTTGTGCTGGATGTTGTAGGTGAAGAGTTTGTCGAACCAGTCTGTGTTACGGTACTCGGCTGCACGCAGATAAGCTGCCTTTGCTTCCGGAGTATTAGCAAGACCGAACTGACCAGAGGTCTCATTGTACTCGGTGATGAGCTGGTACATCTTACCATAAACACCTGATGCTGATGCATTTGCGGTAGAAGCATAGTTCAGATAACCCTTCTGCTCCAACTCCTGGTAGATAGCCATCTGGTCCTGGGAGTTCATGATGTTGAAGGTACTGTACTGGGGCTTAAGCCTCATGGTATACTCACCGGTATATGAAATCTGGCTGTGACCTGAACGACCCTTCTTGGTAGTAACTACAATCACACCGGCCATCGCGCGCGCACCGTAAATAGAGGTAGCGGAACCATCCTTAAGGATATCGAAGGACTCGATATCGTCGGAGTTCAAACCAGCGATTGCAGAAGAAATAAGGGTGTTAGCATCACCTGATGAGAGGTCTTCTGCATCTACATCAATAACATCTTCCATGATAACGCCATCAACAACCCACAGAGGTTTTGATGAACCATAGATGGAAGTAGCACCACGGACACGGATCTTAGGAGCCGTACCGAAGGTACCTGACACGTTCTGAACGGATACACCGGCTACACGGCCTTCCAGTGAACGGCTGACATCAGCGATACCATCAAGTTTTGCGGTAGCTGCGTCAACCTTTGCAGAAGAACCCGTAAAGAGTCGGCGGTCTGTTTTTGTCATACCGGTAACGACTGCGCTTTCAAGAACTTCAGCGTCATCCTCCATGACAATCTGCATGTTTGCTGCGATGGGAAGGCGTACCTCCTTGTAACCAAGGTTAGATACGACTACTGTCGTAGCGCTTGCAGGAACATTGCCGATGGTGAAGTTACCGTCGAGATCAGTAACAGCGCCGAGCTTTGTGCCGTCAATCTGCACATAGGCGCCGATGATAGGCTGGCCGTCAGACTTGGCTGTAACGTTACCCTTTACCGTTTTGGTCTGGGCAAACGCGAAGCCGGCACTGAGGCAAACCATTACTGCCGTTAGAAAAAGTTTAAATTTTCCCATAAGCGTTTTTTAGTTAATATAAAATAAGTTAGTGTAAAAGTTCAGTTTTAGGGTGTTCTTTTACTACCCCCTTTAGGGGTCATTAAGACGCAAGTTTAATCAATTAAATCAAAAAATCAAAGGTTTCCGTAGAAAAATGAACATAACGGGAAAAATGGAACACTTTAGTGTCGAAATGGACCAATAATGAAGAAAAAGACCACCAAGCTTAGCTTGGTAGTCCTTTATTGTTTCAGGCGGAAAGAGCGAGATTCGAACTCGCGATACCCTTTTGGGGTACACACGCTTTCCAGGCGTGCCTCTTCAGCCACTCGAGCATCTTTCCAAATGGGACTGCAAATATACGAAAAAAGCTTTCATAATTCCAAATCGCCCAAATATTTTTGCCCGTTTTTAAGTTTGGCACGCTATTGGCAATATAAGGAATCGAAGACTTAAAACCATAAGCTAGTTTTTGATCATATTGAATAAGTGTTAGTGTTAACGAAAAAACCCGGCCGTGAGGTCGGGTTCTCTCGTTTATATAGGTTAAGGTTAGTTTTCCGGATAAAGAAGATACTTGGCCCTGAGTGCCTTGAAGGCAGCCACATCCTCTTTCCAGGAAGCAGCAAGGTCTTCTGCGGTAGCACCGGCAATGATTCTTTCCTTAATTGAACGGTCTCCGGTAAGAAGATCGAAGAAACCGTTGCGAAGGAAGAAGTCTTCACGGCCGCCAAGTTTATTGTAAGCATCAATCACATAAGAGAAATCCACCTTTCCGGTAAATTCATCAGTAGAGGTGAGGTCTACGCCATGGCACTCCTGATCAAGGCAGGGAGGGTTCTTGGCGCCGGAAATGCTGCGGGGAGTAAATACAAAGTCGCAGTCCTGCATGTCCGGATGGCCGTAAATAAGGAACGGCTTGTCCGTTCCGCGGCCAAGGGAGACTATCGTACCCTCAAAATAGCAGGTAGAAGGATAGGCATAGATTGCGGCCATCTCCTTAAGGTTGGGAGAGGGTGCAAAAACAAGCGGCTCGCGCATAGCGTGAGTGTAATTCCTGCACTTGATAACATCCACATCGCAGATAAGGCCGTCGGCAAGCCAGCCCTCGCCGTTCATCATCAGGGCAAGTTCGCCAAGGGTCATGCCATGAGCTACGGGGATAGGAATTGCGCCTACGCCTGACTTAAGGCTCATGTCAAGGATGGGACCGTCCACGAAGAAGCCGTTGGGGTTGGGCCTGTCCATTATCACCACCTTCTTGCCCTCGGCGGCGCAAGCCTCCATAAGGCGCTTCATGGTGATGTAGTATGTATAGAAGCGGGTTCCTACGTCCTGGATATCCACAACCAGGGCATCGAACTTGGCCATTGACTCTGCGCTGGGCCTGTAGCTGCCGGGGCTGTAAAGGGACAAGATGGGGATGCCTGTCTTAGGGTCGGTATCGTTGCCAACATGCTCGCCGGCATCAGCAGTTCCGCGGAAGCCGTGCTCGGGAGAGAAGATGGCGGTTACATTCACGCCTTCCTCCAGCATTACGTCAAGGATGTGCCTTCCACCGGCCATTGCAACGCTGTCTGCGGGCAGCAGGTGGCCGTTTTTCAGTTCGACATCAATCTTGTTGCCAACAATTCCGGTATGATTGCTAAGCAGGGCTACCCTCTTCTCTTTAAGGATGGGAAGATAGTCGCTGCTGCACTCGTCGCCGTACTTAAGGCTTTTGTCCGATGCACAGGAGGCCAGGATTGCCACAAGGGCCAGGGCCAGGGTTGAAATGAATTTCATATTGCGATATTGTTTATTCCATTGCGCCACCCACAAGATCCAGGATCTCGTTGGTGATCTTTTGCTGACGTCCTTTGTTGTATTCCAGGTTGAGCTCTCCAAGCAGCTGGTCTGCATTGTCCGTTGCAACCTGCATTGCAACCGTACGGGCAGCATGTTCTGCGGCGATGCTATCCAGAAGGACGGTGTAAACCTTAAGGCGCAGTACCTTTGGCAGCAAAGCGGCTATCTGCTCCTCGCGCGAGGGCTCGATAATGTAGTCGATGTCTGCCGATGCGGCACTTTGCGGCATTTCCATGGGCAGGAAGGTTTCCTGCACCGTGACCTGTGAGGCGGTAGACTTGAAGTGGTTGTAAACCAGCTCCACCTTATCAAATTTGCCGTCCAGGAAGCCGTCGGTCAGGTTTTTTGCCAGATCAGCGGCAGCATCGTAAGAAGGCTTTGCAGCCATGCCATTATAATCTGCAAAGGACGGATAACTGGCCTTTGAAAGGGTATCGGCAATCTTCTTTCCTACGGCAAAAACAGTTACGGTATCACCTGCGGCCTGATGGTCCTTAAGCAGCTGGTTCGCCTTTCTTGCAACATTGGAATTGAAGGCTCCGCAAAGGGAGGAGTTGGAAGAAAAGCATACCACAGCCACCTTCAGCGGCTTGTCCTGAGGCACCGGAGCAAAGTAGCGGGGGTCTGCGCTGGCGCCTGTCATAAGGTCTGCCAGCATGCCCTCCAGCGACTTCTGGTAAGGCAGCATACCGGTTATGGCACCCTGGGCCTTCCTAAGCTTTGAAGATGCAACCATCTTCATTGCAGAGGTAATCTTCAGGGTACTTTTAACGGAAGCTATCCTGCCTTTTATTTCCTTCAGCGATGCCATAAACCGTTAGTCTTTAAGGCTTAATGCAACCATTTCGGCCTCGCTGCGCAGGATTGCAGTAATGTCGTCGTCAATCTTGCCTTTGGAAAGAGGCTCAAGTACGTCGTCCTTATGCAGGGTGCGCATCCTGTCAAGGAAGGCATCCTGGAAGGCTGCAACCTTATCAAGCGGAATGTCCTTCATAAGGGCGTTGGTTCCGCAGTAAAGTATGGCGACCTGCTCCCCTACCGGCATAGGGCTGTACTGAGGCTGGATAAGAAGGCGGTTGTTCTTACGGCCCTTGTCGATAGCCATGGCTGTAACCTTGTCCATATCTGAAGAGAACTTGGAGAAGGCTTCAAGCTCGTTGTACTGGGCCTGGTCTATCTTAAGGGTACCGGCAACCTTCTTCATACTCTTGACCTGAGCGCTACCACCCACACGAGAAACGGAAATACCTACGTTGATGGCGGGACGCACACCCTGGTTGAAGAGGGCGTTCTCCAGGTAAATCTGGCCGTCGGTAATTGAAATCACGTTTGTAGGGATGTATGCAGAAACGTCTCCGGCCTGAGTCTCGATGATAGGAAGAGCGGTAAGAGAACCACCTGCCTTCACCTTGCCCTGAAGAGATGCGGGAAGGTCGTTCATTTTCTCTGCAACCTCTTGCTGCTCAATTATTTTAGCAGCTCTTTCAAGAAGTCTTGAGTGCAGGTAAAATACATCGCCCGGATAAGCCTCACGTCCGGAAGGACGACGAAGGATAAGGGACACCTCACGGTATGCGACAGCCTGCTTTGAAAGGTCGTCGTAAACAACCAGCGCATGGCGGCCTGTGTCGCGGAAGTACTCTCCGATTGCAGCACCTGCGAACGGAGCATAATACTGGAGCGCTGCGGGGTCTGCAGCCGTTGCGGAAACCACGATTGTGTAGTCCATGGCACCCTTGGCACGAAGCGTGTCAACTATGCTGGCCACGGTGCTACCCTTCTGGCCTACAGCAACATAGATGCAATATACCGGCTTGCCTGCAAGGTAATCGTTCCTCTGGTTGATGATGGTGTCAATGGCGATGGCGGTCTTTCCGGTCTGGCGGTCTCCGATGATGAGCTCGCGCTGGCCACGGCCGATAGGAATCATGGCGTCGATGGCCTTGAGGCCTGTCTGCAACGGCTGGCTAACCGGCTGACGGTAAATAACGCCCGGGGCTTTGCGCTCAAGGGGCATTTCCGTAAGCTCGCCCTCGATGCGGCCGCGGCCGTCAAGAGGATTGCCAAGAGGATCCACCACCCTGCCAAGCATGGATTCACCTACACCGATTGATGCGATTCGTCCTGTCCTTTTAACGGACATGCCTTCTATTACGAGGTCAGTAGGTCCAAGGAGCACGGCGCCCACATTATCCTGCTCAAGGTTCATGGCAACGGCCATAACACCGTTGTCAAACTCCAGCAGTTCTCCTGCCTCTGCGCCTTCAAGGCCGTAGATACGGGCTACACCGTCACTGACCTGAAGCACCTTGCCTATCTCTTCGTATTTTGCGGAAAGATCCATGGACTCCAGCTGACGCAGCAGTACCTCTGAAATCTCGCTTGGCTTTATGTTGTTCATTATAAGTTTGTTACGATTATTAAACTATTCGCTTGTTCTTTTCTACGAACTGCTCCTCAATGGTTTTGAGGGCTGTTCTAACGCTGGCATCGTACCGATACCCATCTACCTCTACCACAAGCCCGCCGATAAGGTCCGGGTTGATGCTTTCCTCAACCATCAACTTGCCCTTAAGCATGGATTCGGCAACTGCAACTATCCTGTCCGACGTCTCCTTGGGGAGTTTTGTCGCCGTCCGGAATGTGGCAAAATGGATGTTACGCTGCCTGTAGTAAAGGTTTACGTAGGAATTAAGGATGAAACGCAGCTCTGCCACGCGCCCGTTGGAAAGGACAAGCTCCAGAAAAGACTTCAGATGCGGCTCCATAACATCCGGGGAAACGGCGGCCTGCAGAAGGTCTGTCTTCTGCTTCTGCTGAAGGGCGGCGTCGCCCAGCAGGGCACGCAGCTTCTCCAGTGAAAGGGCGGACACCAGCACCTTTGCCTGACTGCAAACCAGCGAGGCGATGGCTTCGTCCTTACCCACCCACTTGTATAAAGCCGCAGCATAGCGGGAAGCTATGATTCCTGTATTCATTACTCCTTGTTCTTTTCTTCTACCTCTCCAATAAGCTTGTCAATATACTCTGCCTGACGCTGCTCCGGGGCAAGGCGGTCGCGCAAAATCTTCTCTGCTACCTGAATGGACAGGGCCGCAACGTCGCGGCGGATCTCACGCATGGCGCTTTCTTTCTCGGCGGCTATCTCTACGCGGGCCTTTTCAATGATGATTTCCGCCTGCTGGCGGGCCTCATCCTGAGCCTTTGCAACGATAGCATCCTTGGTTGCAGTCGCTTCCTTGAGCATTTGACTCTGCTGCACGCGGGTTTTCTCTATGAGCTCTTTCTGCTCCTGAGCCAAACCCTTCATCCTTTCTTCGGCCTCTCGCGCGAGCCTCAGGGACTCGTCAATATGGGCAGTCCTCTTCTCTACCATTCCGGTAATCATGGGGAAGCCGAACTTCCACAGTATTCCCAGAACGACAAGGAAGATCAGGACCATCCAGAAAAGGAGGCCGCTGTCAGGAGTGACCAGATTCATACCTTACAGAACGATGGCCAACAGACAAACGATGATTGCGAAAAGGGCGGCACCCTCTATCATACCGGCAGCGATGATCATACCGCTACGAAGGTTACCTGCGGCCTCGGGCTGACGTGCGATGGCCTCCATGGTAGACTGGCCGATTTTACCGATACCGAAACCTGCTGCGAAAGCGGCGATTGCGGCACCAAATGCAGCTCCTACTTTACCAAGAGCAGCACCGGCTGCTACCTGAAGAATAATCTCATTAATCATGATTGCTTACTTTAAATGTTTATGTTTCAATTATTTATTATCTTATTCATGCTCTGCCTTCGGCCTTGAAAGACCAATGTAAATGGCAGACAGCATCGTAAATACATATGCCTGGATAAAGGCCACAAGGCACTCCAGCATATCGCAAAAGACTCCGAACAGCACCGACACGACGCTCATGGACCCGAACAGAACACCTCCGTACTTGGCCATTATGAAAATAATGCACACAAGCGAGAGGATCAGGATATGGCCCGCCATCATGTTGGCAAAGAGTCGGATGGTAAGGGAGATAGGCTTCATTATGGCGCTGAACACCTCTATGATAGGCATGATGGGCTTAAGGAATCCCGGCACGTCAGGCATGAAGATTTCCTTGTAATAGTGCTTGTTTCCGAAAAGGTTCACGGCCAGGAAGGTACAAAGGGCCAGCACCATCGTAATTGCAATGTTGCCGGTAAGGTTTGCGCCGCCCGGGAAGAACGGAACTATTCCAAGGAAGTTGTTCAGCAGAATAAAGAAGAAGGCCATGCAAAGGTAGGGCGAATACCTTCTGTAGTCCTCACCGATGCTGTCTTTGGCTATGCCGTGGACAAGCATGATCAGGGGTTCCATGTACGCAGCAATGCCGGTAGGAGCCTCTGACAGAACGTCGTGCCTGCGATACCATCTTGCGGTGCTCAATATAATGACCAGCAGCAGGACGGCACTTATCATCAGGGACAGTACGTTCTTGGTGATGGAAATATCGAAGGGCCTCTGTCCGTCCGCCTCTACCACTTTGCCGGATTCCGGGTCGATGTGGAAGCCTTCGTACTCTGCTTCCTCCAGGCGGGCCGATGAGAATACGTGCCAACCAGTGGTTTTGCTGTGTACGATGACGGGCAGATGGATGCAAACCTTAGTCTCCCCTATGTCGGTGATGTGCCACTCGTAGGAATCTCCAATGTGTCCGAAGATGATCTCCGGAACGTCAACCTTACCCTCTTCTTCCTGCGCAGACGCCCTGCCCGGCAGCGTAAGCGCCAGACACAGCATCATTGCAGTTATAAATGCTTTCAACCTCATTTTTCTACGCACACAATCACCTGGTTATCAAGTATTTTGGCAAAGCCGGAACCTATTTCTATGCTGCCGTCCCCCTGCGGTGAAGTATAGCGGACCAGGCCTTTTTCAAGCGACGTAATCATGCCGGCGTGCTGGCGAAGCACCTGGAAAGGGCTTACGCTGCCGGGCAGAGTCACGCTGCTGACATTAAGGTCTGCCAGTTCCCCTTCGGGAGAAAGGACAAGTAGGTGGATATCTGCCATAAATTCTTGTCGTTCAATTATTTAGCCTGAGCAAGCAGAGCCTCTCCCTTCTTGATGGCATCCTCTATGGTACCAACGTTCAGGAAGGCCTGTTCCGGCAGGTAGTCAACTTCTCCTGACAGAATCTTGTCAAAGCCGTCAATAGTATCTTCAATATCTACCATCACGCCGGGGATGCCGGTAAACTGCTCTGCAACAAAGAAGGGCTGGCTAAGGAAACGCTGAACGCGACGTGCGCGGTTAACGGTTATCTTATCCTCGTCGGAAAGCTCGTCCATACCAAGGATGGAGATGATATCCTGGAGCTCTTTGTTGCGCTGCAGAATCTGCTTAACCCTCTGGGCGGTGTCGTAGTGCTTCTTGCCCACGATGTTGGGGTCAAGAATGCGAGACGTACTCTCCAGCGGATCTACAGCAGGGTAAATACCCATTTCCGTAATCTTACGGCTAAGCACCGTGGTTGCATCCAAGTGAGAGAAGGTGGTTGCAGGTGCAGGGTCCGTAAGGTCGTCGGCAGGTACGTAAACAGCCTGTACAGAAGTGATTGAACCATTCTTGGTAGAGGTGATTCGCTCCTGCATCTGGCCCATTTCTGTGGCCAGGGTAGGCTGATAACCTACTGCGGAAGGCATACGGCCAAGAAGTGCTGATACCTCTGAGCCGGCCTGTGTGAAACGGAAGATGTTGTCTATGAAGAAGAGAATATCCTTAGGGCCTTCTGCGGTGCCGCTGTCGCGGAACGACTCTGCCAGAGTAAGACCGCTCAGGGCAACGCTGGAACGTGCTCCCGGAGGTTCGTTCATCTGGCCGAACACCATGGCCACCTGAGACTTCTCAAGCTCTTTCAAATCTACTTTGGAAAGGTCCCAATGCCCTTCTTCCATACCTTTCAGGAACTCATCGCCGTAACGGATAACGCCTGACTCTATCATTTCACGGAGAAGGTCGTTACCCTCACGGGTACGCTCACCCACACCTGCAAATACAGAGAAGCCGTTATGCTTTTTGGCGATATTGTTGATAAGTTCCTTGATAAGCACGGTCTTGCCTACACCAGCTCCGCCAAAGAGGCCGATCTTTCCGCCCTTGAGGTAGGGCTCCAGCAGGTCGATAACCTTGATGCCGGTAGAAAGGACTTCCTGCGAAGTGGTAAGGTCCTCGAATTTAGGAGGCTCGCGGTGAATGGGGAGCGAGCCGTCGAGGCTGAGCTTGCCCAAACCGTCGATGGAATCGCCGGTAACGTTCATTACTCGGCCGCGGATCTGGGCGCCTGTGGGCATAGAAATAGGGGCATCAAGGCTTATAGCCTCGAGTCCCCTTTTCAATCCATCCGTAGAATCCAGGGCAACGCAGCGAACGGTGTCTTCACCAATGTGCTGCTGCACCTCTACAATCAATGTCTTGCCGTCCGGTTTAACGATCTTAAGAGCGTCGTGTATCTTGGGAAGAGCCTTCTCCCCGCCTTCTTCAGACAGGGAAAAATGAACGTCCACAACCGGGCCGACAATCTGAGAAATGAGCCCTGTCATATACCTTAGCGGAGTTTCTTGTAACCGTAACGTGCCTCGTCGGCAAGCTCGATCTCAATCTTCATGAGACGGTTGTACTTGGCGATACGGTCAGTCCTGCTAAGGGAACCGGTCTTAATCTGGCCGCTGTTGGTAGCAACGGCGATATCAGCGATAGTGGTGTCCTCGGTCTCGCCTGAACGGTGGCTGGTAACGGTAGTGTAACCGTGACGGTGAGCCATCTCAATAGCGTCCAGGGTCTCTGTGAGGGAACCAATCTGGTTAACCTTGATAAGAATGCTGTTACCTGCACCCATCTCGATACCCTTCTGGAGATACTTAACGTTGGTAACGAAGAGGTCGTCACCTACCAGCTGGCAGCGGCCGCCGATAGCCTTGGTAAGCTTAACCCAGCCTTCCCAGTCTTCCTCTGAAAGACCGTCCTCGATAGAGTCGATAGGATACTTGGTGATGAGCTGCTCAAGATAAGCGATCTGCTCCTCAGTAGTGAACTTCTTACCGTTAGGATCTTTCTTCTTACCGTCCTTCAGCTGCTTGTAGTCATAGTAGAAGGTGTCACCCTCTTTGAAGCAGAACTCTGAAGCTGCGCAGTCCATAGCGATGGTAACGTCCTTTCCGGGCTCGTAGCCGGCGTTCTTGATAGCTGCGATGATGCAGTCAAGAGCGTCGTCAATACCGTCAAGCTTGGGAGCGAAGCCACCCTCGTCACCTACTGCAGTGCTGAGGCCGCGGCCCTTGAGCACCTTCTGGAGAGCGTGGAATACTTCTGCACCGATGCGTACGGCCTCTGCCTCATTGGCAGCGCCTACGGGACGGATCATGAACTCCTGGAATGCGATAGGAGCGTCAGAGTGAGCACCACCGTTGATGATGTTCATCATAGGAACGGGAAGTACATAAGCGTTGGTACCGCCGATATACCTGTAAAGAGGCATGCCAAGATACTCAGCAGCAGCTTTTGCAACTGCGAGTGAAACACCAAGGATAGCGTTTGCACCAAGGTTGCTCTTGGTAGCGGTGCCGTCAAGCTCGATCATAGCCTTATCGATAGCCCTCTGCTCGAATGCAGACATACCGATGATAGCAGGAGCGATCTTGTCGTTGATGTTGGCAACTGCCTTGAGTACACCCTTGCCGCCGTAGCGCTTGGGGTCACCGTCACGAAGCTCGAGAGCCTCATTTTCACCTGTGGAAGCACCTGAAGGAACAGCTGCTACACCTTTAACGCCTGATTCGAGTACAACTTCAGCCTCGATTGTAGGGTTTCCTCTTGAGTCAAGGATTTCCCTTCCTGTTACTTGAACGATTCTCATATTCTTATAGTTTTAATTTTTAAACATTTCCTATTTAACCCTTGCAACGCAAATGCCTGATATATAGTCGCGTGAAGCAACATAATCAGCAATAGTAAGGGGATCGATGATAACCTTCATCTGGGCCATGGAAGCATGGATGAAGCCTACGCGTGCAGTGTCGTCATGCTCGCCGTAAACGGCATTGCCGTTGATATCGGTTACATAAACCATTGCCACGTGGGCGATGTCAAGACCGGGAGTGGTGGACATGTAGCCGATGATATCGCCGGTCTGGAGGAAAGGCTCTGCCTTTTTGATTTCCCCATCGGGAATATAGTACTGGGGAGCCTCGTTAAGAGTATTCTCTACCTTTCTGATGATCTCCAGGTCATGTGCAGCACGGGGATCGGTTTCTGCATCGGCAAGCTGCTTGTAATATTTGATATTATTGGACATGAAGCCGATGGGATGGTCGTAAACCTTTCCGCCGAATTCAAGTGTCTTGTCGTCAAGAATGCCGTTTGCCTGTGCGTGACGAAGCCATTCAGTCGTGTAATGAATCCTGTCAGAGTAGGTGTCAGTCCTGCCGTCACGATACCTGGTCTGGAGTACGTTTGCAGCATAGCTGTAGAAGGGATGCTCCGGATAAACGGGGTCCACTGCCGCGCGGGCCAGGTTGGTGCAGGCCTCTACAAAGAGGATGCAGTCTGTCTTAAGTACGTAAAGTGTGAGAACTTCTTTTTCACCGCTGTCAAGGGTTCCGGCAACATACTCGTTGCCAAGAAGGCGACGGCCGGCAGCCATCATGAGTTCAGGGGTGGTTACATCTTCCCTGCTGTTGGCCTCGGTCCTGAGGGCAAGAACAATCTCACTTATGAGCGCAGAATCTTCAGGTGTAGTGACATAGTCAGGGGTAAATACCTTGATTTCTTTTACTTTAGGCTGTCCGCAGCTTACCAGGAGAAGGGCTGCAAACATCAGAATGACTGACAATCTCTTCATACGTACACGTGACATTTATTTGAGTCTGCAAATTTACGAATACTTTTTGGAATAAAAAAAGAACTTACCCCTATGGGGTACAAAAAAAAGACAACCATTGTTGGTTGTCTTTGTGCGGACGATGAGACTCGAACTCATACAGGCCAACGCCCACTACCCCCTCAAAGTAGCGTGTCTACCATTTCACCACGTCCGCAATACTTTGGGACTGCAAAGATACGCACAAATTTATTATTCGCAAATTTATTTCGATTTTTTTGCAATTTCTATCAAAATTTGCACGATTAAACAAAAAAGTAGTATATTTGCAGGCTTTCCACGGGATGGAAAGGAATTATTAGTTAAACATTTACATTTAAAAACAGATTCACAATGGCTGTTAAAATCAGACTTCAGCGCCACGGAAAGAAGAATTTCGCATTCTTCCACATTGTTGTGGCTGACTCACGCGCACCGCGCGACGGTCGTTACATTGAGCAGATCGGCTCTTACAACCCCAACACAAACCCTGCCACCATCGTTCTTGACAGCGAGCGCGCGCTTGCATGGCTTAACGTAGGTGCACAGCCCACTCTTACAACCCGCCGCATCCTCTCTTACGAAGGTGTTCTCCTTCGCAAGCACCTTCAGGGTGGCGTAGCAAAGGGTGCTCTCACCCAGGAGCAGGCTGACAAGAAGTTTGCAGATTGGAAGGCAGAGCAGGACGCTAAGATCGCCGCTAAGAAGCAGGGCCTGAGCAAAGCTGCCGTAGAGGCTAAGAAAGCCGCTCACGATGCAGAGGTAAAGGTTAACGAGGCTAGGGCAGAAGCTATCGCCAAGAAGAAAGCAGAGGCAGAGGAAGCTGCACGCAAAGCTGCTGAGGAAGCAGCTGCAGAGGCTACCGAGGCTCCCGCAGAGGCAGCTGAGGCTCCCGCAGAGGAGGCATAATCTGTTTATGCAGATTGCCACCGTATTGAAGTCCAACGGGACAGATGGTGAACTCCTCATAGGGTTCAAAGGTTTTTCCGCCCAGGACATAGATACAAAGGAACCGGTATTCATCGAATTCGATGGACTTCCGGTTCCTTATTTTATTGAAAACATCAACCCGAAGGGTACAAGCAAAGCCCTGGTACGCCTTACCGGCATCACAACGCTGGACGAATCAGAAGAGCTTTGCGGCAGGGCCGTTTCCGTACGCCCCGAGGATTACCCCGACCTTGAAGAAGAGGAAAGCCTGGAAGACCTTATTGGCTGGAATCTTCTGGACGAAAAGGGCCTTCAGGTCGGCCCCATTGTGGGAGTAGAAGACATTCCCGGCAACCCCTGCATAGAGGTTCGCACAAAAAAAGGACAGTACCTTCTGCCTCTTAACGAAGAGCTGATACTGTCCGTAAATCCCGAATCAGAAATCCTTCAGATGAGGATTCCCGAAGGTCTGATTAATAGCTGACCTTTGAGGCGATAGTTACATTCTCCATACAGAACATAAGAGGAACGTCGTTCCTGTTGGACTGAACAAGAATCTTCAGGCCCTCAACCGTCTCCAGAGGTTCCAAATCAACCCTGGTCCATTCGTCAATCACATTAAGATTGCCGTCCTTGAACTCTGCAAGAGTGAATTCGATTGACTTGGTATCGGTAGTACTGAGATTGGCTTTTGCCACCATTTTCACCTTAAGATAGTCGCCCTCTGCGAAAGGAGGAATACCGGGAAGGCCAAGTTTGGCAATTGTAACAACCTGATTGGTATTGTTTACATAGCACTCTCCAAGTTTAAGGTAGCCAAGACCGGCATATCTGAAGTAACCGTCGTATTCCGGCATCTGGCTGCTGTATTTGAATGTAGCATAGAAGCGGCTGTTCTTGTATCCGGTTCCATATACGCAGAGAGGGTTTGCAACGTGGTCCTCTTCAAGAACATCGTCAGCAAGGCCTACAAGGGCGAAACCGCCAAGGAACTGGGTCTGGGTATCGTCAGTCTTGTTGCAGAAAGCGAATACGTCGTTGGAAACGATTGCCTGCTTGAAATAATAGCCGTCAGTGCCGCAAGCAGAGGCCGCATTTGAAAAATCAAAGGTGCAAGTGTGATTGGTTGTGATCTCATTAGGCGCGCTTTTGGAGCAGGAAACAGCAGCAACAGCTACGGCCATCAGAGCGATAAATAATTTTTTCATTTCTTATTTAATTATAATTTCATCCACAAATAACCAGTCTTCGTGCAGGCGGCCGGAACGGTTGGCCTTGAAGCGTACGTAACGGGCATCGGCATTAACGACATCACCCAAAAGCAGGTACATGGCGCCGCTGTCCGATGCTTTTACCTGACAGAGGACCTGAGTAATTTCTACAAAATTTATACCGTCATCGCTACCCAGGATTTGCATTTTTACCGGAAAACCAATCCAAACGCCCAGATTTGCCAGGAAATGAGCTCCCACAAAACCTAGATGGCGTTTTTGACCAAGGTCGACGGTAACGTCAAGGTCGTTCAGGAAGCCCTGCCAGCGGCCGTCGACATAGGACCAGCCACCCTGCAGACCATTTGTCAGGGTCTCGTCACCCTCGGCCGGATAATGGTTGCTGTACGGCAGATTGTAGGTAACCTTGCAGCCCCTGGCAAGATGATCAAGAGCCTTGCTCATTTCCGGACGCTCCCCCATTTCCGTGTGCAGATCGAAGGCATTGTAGCCCTTCGTGCGGATGTAGTCAGCCAGAGCGACGGCGCGCGGACGGAATTCGTCGAAAGACCTGAGTTCCTGAGGCGTCCAGCCCACCTCCGCAAGGGCGAAAGCCCGCGGATAAGTCTTATACTCAAAGTTTTCTTCCGTAGGAACATGCTCTGTCCACAGGTTGCCCTGCAGGCCCAGGAGATGTTTTGTATCATCGAAGCCATCGGCCGGATTGTAGTCATAGACGCGGGCCAAAGGCAGGTAGCCGCCAACCAGTTCGCCCTCTACCAGAGGATTGTCCTGATTCCGGTCCAAATAGCACCAGTTGCCGGGACTCATTATGACGTCGTGACCGGCAGCGGCGGCTTCTATGCCCTGAACGGTTCCCTGCCATGACATTACAGTTGCGCCGGGGGCCAGGCCGCCCTGCATAATCTCGTTCCAACCAAGAAGGCGGCGTCCTTTGGATGTGAGATAATCGTCGAACTGCTTAATAAACCAGCTCTGGAGCTCTTCTACGTCCTTCAGGCCATGCTCTTTCATGCGGGCCCGGCAGCGGGGGCAGTGCCTCCAGGACCATTTGCCGGCCTCGTCGCCACCAATATGGATGAACTGGGATGGGAAGAGTTCCAGGACCTCGTCCAAAATATCCTTGTACATCTGAAGGGCTTCGTCACTGCCGGGGCAAAGGTCAGAAGTAAAGACCGGCTGCGTTCCGGTACTGTCAAGGCAGGCCAGCTGCGGATAAGCTTTAAGTACCTCCAGGCTGTGGCCCGGGAGCTCGATTTCCGGAATTACGTTAATATGACGCTCTGCAGCATAGGCCAGGATATCGCGGATATCATCCTTTGTAAGATAGCCGCCGAAGGCAGGGGCGCTCCCCTCCTCTGCATAGTTGTGACCGCCCTGGTCCCAGTCTTTCCACAGTTCCTGCAGACGCCAGGCGGCATAGCCTGTAAGGCGGGGATACTTGTCTATCTGAATGCGCCAGCCGGCATCGTCGGTAAGATGGATATGAAGGGAGTTCATCTTTATCAGGGCCATAAGGTCTAACTGCTTAAGGATGAACTGTTTACTGCGGAAGTGGCGGGATATGTCAAACATCAGGCCCCTGTGGCTGAAGCGCGGATAGTCAAAGACCTCGCAGGAGTGAAGCCTTCCGTCCGCAGCCATAAGCTGCATGTACTCCAAAGTCTTGCGTCCGCGGAAGTAGCCTTCCTCTGAAAGCGCCTCAACCGTAGCCTTGCCGCCGGAAACGGTAAGCTTGTAGGCCTCGCGGCGGGCATATTCCGGCAGGTCCCTGACCGCCTTTTTGAATTTGCCGGAGGCACGGACATTCTTTACGGGGATGTCCACGCCAACCTCGCCACTTAACAGAACAGCGGATACAGGCTTGGGTATAAGGACATCGGGGCCGGTCTGCGCATAAGCAATAATGCCAAGAGCAGCGGCCAGAAAAGTGGTCAGAAACTTTTTCATCGGAAATACTTACCAATTACCGGAAGGCTTCGCAGCGGGAAATCCTTCCAAACGATATAACCTATAAATATAATTATCAGAAGGGTGTTGGCAGCAATACGGGGAACGGGGCCCAAATATCTGCCGGAAAGCAGCATACCGCCATAAAGCACGGCTGTCAGAAGCACATAAAGGAAAATCTCCTTAAGTGCGTAAGGCACCGGATAGTACTTCTTTCCCACAAAATAAGACAGCAGCATGGCAACCGCATAACCGGCGAAACCTCCCCAGGCACATGCCATATAGCCGTATTTGGGGATGAAGATAAGGTTAACGGCAACCAGCACAAGACAGCCGGCACCGGAGAAAACAGCTCCCCAGATAGTCCTGTCCGTAACTTTGTACCAGAAGGACAGGTTAAAGTAAACGCCCATCATTATTTCTGCGGCCATTACTATGGGCACAACCTTAAGGCCCTCCCAGTAACCAGGCTGAATAATGTAGCGCAGAATGTCCAGATAGCCCATTACCACAAGGAAGGCCAGAAGGGTAAAGATAATGAAATACTTCATTCCTTTTGCGTACGTTTCCTTGCTGTCCTTATCCTTGACGCTGCCAAACACGAAGGGCTCGTAGGCATAGCGGAAGGCCTGGGTTATCATGGCCATGATCATGGCTATCTTAACAACAGCGCCGTAAATTCCAAGCTGAACCTTGCCTTCCTCGCCGGGGCAGACAATGGGATAAAGAATCTTGTCCGCGGTCTGGTTAAGTATGCCCGCCAGGCCCAGAATAAGTATGGGCCAGCTGTAGCGCAGCATGCGCTTCATCAGAGGGGCATCGAAACCGAACCTTAAAGCCGTGATTTCCTTTGCAAAGAAAAGGGTAATGAAGGCCGTGCAGCACAGGTTGATATAGAATACATAGCCCACCTGCGGTTCCTTTGCAGTAAGGAAGTAAAGCAAGTTAAGGCCGATATTCAATACAATGAACAGCAGTTTGAGCGATGCAAACTTTATGGCCTGCTTCTTATACCTTAGATAAGAGAACAATATGGCCTGAAAGGCGTCTATCGACACCGTAAGGGCCATGACCCATATATAGGAAGGATGGTCTGCATATCCCATTGCGGACGATATGGGACTGACGAAGGCGAAGACCAGCAGAAAGAAAACCGCCGATACGCCAAGTACGGACCACAAGGCAGTGGAGAACACCTTTTTAGGGTTTTCTTCCTCTTTGTTTGCAAAGCGGAAGAAGGTGGTTTCCATGCCGAAGGTAAGAAGAACCAGCAGCAAGGCGGTGTAGGCGTAGAGGTTTGTAACTACGCCGTACCCGCCGCTTGCCGCAGATATCTTATAAGTATATAAAGGCACCAGCAGGTAGTTCAGGAACCTGCCCACGATACTGCTGAGACCGTAAATTACGGTATCTTTTGCCAGTGCCTTGAAGTCTGCCATTTACTTGATCACGCCAAGTTCCTTGCCAACCTTGATGAAGGCGGCGATAGCCTTGTCCAGATGCTCTTTCTTATGGGCAGCGCTAAGCTGAACACGGATACGTGCCTGGCCCTTGGGAACTACAGGATAGTAGAAACCGGTAACAAAGATGCCTTCTTCTGCCATCTTGGCGGCAAACTTCTGGGACAGGGGTGCATCGTACAGCATGACGGCGCAGATAGCGCTCTGGGTAGGCTTGATGTCGAAGCCGGCGGCGATCATCTTGTCGCGGAAGTAAACCACGTTCTCCTGCTGCCTGTCATGAAGGTCGTTGCTTTCTGAGAGCATCTTGAACATCTCAATTGCAGCGGCAGCAATCATCGGAGGGATAGAGTTAGAGAAGAGATAAGGACGTGAGCGCTGACGCAGCATGTCGATGATCTCTTTGCGACCGGTGGTAAAACCGCCCACAGCGCCGCCGAAGGCCTTGCCAAGGGTGCCGGTAAAGATATCAATCTTGCCATAGCAGTTGAACTGCTCTGCCACGCCGCGGCCAGTCTTGCCTACTACACCGGCTGAATGACTCTCGTCCACCATAACAAGGGCATCGTACTTTTCTGCCAGGGCGCAAATCTTGTCCATAGGAGCGACATTGCCGTCCATAGAGAAGACACCGTCCGTGCATATGATACGGAACCTCTGGGCCTGGGCCTCTTTGAGGCAGCGCTCAAGGTCTTCCATGTCTGCGTTTGCATAGCGGTAACGAACTGCCTTGCAAAGCCTTACACCATCAATGATGGAAGCGTGGTTAAGAGAGTCGGATATAATTGCATCTTCTGCGGTGAGAAGGGGCTCGAATACGCCGCCGTTGGCATCGAAGCAAGAAGCATAAAGAATGGTATCCTCTGTCTTGAAGAAGTTGGAGATTGCCTTCTCAAGCTGCTTGTGCAAGTCCTGCGTACCGCAAATGAAGCGGACGGATGACATGCCGTAGCCGCGCTCTTTCATTGCCTTTTCTGCTGCGGCAATCAGCCTGGGATTGTCTGCCAGGCCAAGGTAGTTATTTGCGCAAAAGTTAAGGGCTACCGAGCCGTCTTCCAGCTTGATCTCTGCACTCTGGGGGGAAGCGATATTCCTCTCATTCTTGTAAAGTCCAGCCTCTTTGATGGATGCCAATTCATCCTGAAGATGTTTCTGAAATTTTCCGTACATGGTAAGATATGTTTTTATTGTTTTAGCGTTTTATTTTCGGTCTTACAAAATTAATAATTATATTTGCACCCGCAAAATAAAAGCCCCAAAAAGGGCATGATAAGCAACACTAAAATGAAGAACGTACTTGTAATTGGTTCTACCGGACAAATTGGTTCGGAACTCACAATGAAGCTCAGGGGTTTATACCCGGAAGGCAATATCGTAGCAGGTTTTATCAAGGGCGCAGAGCCCAAGGGCATCCTTCTGGAAAGCGGTCCCAGCGCAGAGGCTGACGTCCGCAACGCCCAGGGCCTGGCAGATATAGTTGAAAAATACAAGATTGACACCATATACAACCTTGCAGCCCTGCTTTCTGCAGTGGCAGAGAAAAAGCCCCTCCTTGCCTGGGACATCCAGATGAACGGCCTCATCAATATTCTTGAGGTAGCACGTGAAAAAGGCTGTGCAGTGTTCACCCCCAGTTCTATCGGTTCCTTCGGTCCCAATACTCCCCGTGTTGATACTCCCCAGGACACCATCCAGAGGCCCCGCTCAATGTACGGCGTTACCAAGGTTGCAACCGAACTTCTCAGTGACTATTACTTTAACAAATACGGTGTAGATACCCGTGCAGTGCGTTTCCCGGGCCTCATCTCCTACACCACCCTTCCCGGCGGCGGCACCACCGACTACGCAGTAGAGATTTACTACGCTGCAGTTAAAGGTGAAGAGTTTGTCTGCCCTATCGCAAAGGGAACCTTCATGGATATGATGTACATGCCTGATGCCCTTAAGGCTGCCGTTGACATCATGAACGCAGATCCTTCAAGGCTGATTCACCGCAACGCCTTCAACATCGCCTCCATGAGCTTTGATCCTGAAATCATCTACAACAAGATATGTGAACATATCCCCGGCTTCAAGATGCGCTACGAGGTTGACCCTGTCCGCCAGGCCATCGCAGATTCATGGCCGGACAAGATGGACGACTCCTGCGCCCGTGCAGAATGGGATTGGGCACCGTCCTACGACCTTGAAACCATGACGGTGGATATGATCAAGTCATTAAAAAAGAAGTTCTCACTGTAGAACTTCTTTTTTTTGGAATTTGGGGTCTTCAACTTCGTTTTCCCCTTCTTTCTCTCCCTCCTTCAGGGCTTCCTGCTCTGCCTTCAGCGCAGCCGCCTCATCCTCGCGGACCTTCTTGCGCCGGTAGAACTCTATGTACTTCTGAAGGATGGCATCTTCTTCTGCCTGACGGGCATGCATCTTTTCAAGGGCCTTGATCTTTTTCTTGCGCTCTTTCTCCAGCTTAGCCGCGGCCTTTGCAGCCGTCTTTGCAGCATCCAGACTGTCCAGACGAGCCCATTCGCGCTCTTTCTTTTCCTGTTTTTCCTTGCGGATGCGTTCCTTTTCCAGAGCCTTCAGCTCCTTTTCGGTCAGCGGTTTGACGGCAGCAGTAGTGTCAGGCAAGGCTGTAGAAGCATTTGACAGTGAATCTTTTACACCGATGCTGTCCTTTACGCTGATACTATCCTTTACGGGCAGAGTATCTTTGGATGTGAGCGAATCATTTGCCGCAGTTGCCAGTGAATCCTGGATCTGACGCTCACGCTCCTGCTGCTGGCGCTGCCTTAGCTTGCGCCGCATCTTTGCATTCTCTATATCTTCATACACCTGGCCGATGTAGCCCGGGAAGTAGATTTCCGTTTCTTTGAACTGTGCCCTCGGGTGCCCGGTATAGTCGGCACGCTGCGACTTTCGCAGCCGCTTGTCCTGGATTATATCCTCTTTTGACGCAGGACGCAGGGATGGCTGCCACTTAAAGCCCTTCAGCTCACGCTGGTCCTGTTTAATCTGGGCCACCGGATAAGCATCGCTCTTTGCCTGGTCAAAATAGTACACCCTGTCTATGTCGCCATCCTTGAAGGTGGCGCTCAGTATCTTGGACTTGCTGAAGCTAACAGTAGCATAGGTGCTGTCTTCCTGGATGTAGAAGACTGCATCGGCATCGCCCATAGCATCGAAACGCTTAACCGTTCCGGTAGAGTCGAAGTACGCCATCATCTCAGCACTTCGGATCTGGTCGTAGCAAAGACTGTCCTCCTGAATTATCACAAATGCTTCTGACATCAGGCTGGCCTTCTCTACCGTGCCATTCTTTATGACGGTAAACAGGCTGTCGGACGAGTACTGACGATGCTTGTCGCTCCAGATAAGAGGGCGTTTGTACAGGCGTACCAGGGAATCGAGGTCTGTATATTCAAGGGAGTCGCTGACCATCTGCAGGTCGCTCTTGAACAGGCGGAAGTTGCCCTTGCCCCACATGAAACCAACCTTGGTAGAGTCCTTGGGCTGGGGCGGAACCACAATAGTGGAATCCGGCAGCACCGGAGCCAGGCTGTCCGCAATTGTCGCCAGACTGTCTTTTACATTGGAAAGACTGTCCGTCACGGCCGGCTTATTAGATACAGTATCCTTTACCTGCGTCTTCGGGGGCGCATTTTTGGGTAATTTATCCTTTTTGAGGGGGGCATCGGCGGCATCGGCGGCCTCTGCGCCATCGTTCTTCATCGGTCTGGGCGGACCGGCATTGGGGTCGTTCTTCTTAGCTTCCTCCGCAGCACGCTTTGCATCCTCGGCAGCCTTTTTCCTATACTCACCAACCACATCGGCCTCAAGGTCCTTCAACCTTGTGCGGGACGCCTGAATGGCGGAAGAATCGATATCGCACATGGGGATGGTCCTGTAAATCATGATGTCCGCACGGGCATACACGGTATCAGGCTTTTCCTTCTGCTTGTCTATTCCTATTACGACGGGGTTGCGGGTCAGGGTTATCTGTGCAAGGGAATCCACATACAGCATGCGGCCCGCCATGGAATGGGCGTTGCGCGTGGTATCCGTAATCTGGGCATTGCCCAGCAACTCTACCTCTGTTGTGGTTCGGTTGAAGTATAGCGAATCAGCCCACATCTCCTGCCTGTCGTTCATGCCATGCACGCTGTCCTTGAACAGGAACAGATCTTTGGGGCGGTCGTACCATCCGTCATCGGCAGAAAGCATGTTTTCCTCTTTCCAGGCATCCGTACCTACGCCAAAGTAGGCCATTCCGCTCTCTGTATAGTATTTGAGGGATGTCGTTTTTATGAAGACGGAGTCCGTGAACATGTTCACATTGTTAGTAAATGTGAACAGTTTGATCTTGGACTCATAGACACCGGTGCGGCTTTCTATTATCTGCCCATCCTTATCTTTCATTGCACCGCCGTTCATGAAGGTGGCCACACTATCCCGGGTATTGTAGTCCAAATGCCTGGTCCTGAGGGTGTTGCCATCCTTGTCTTCCAGCTGGACAAGCGAGCCTCGGAACTGGGCAAGGTCGTCATCCACCAGATAAATGAGCTTGTCGCTGGTCAGTTTTGTCTCTTCCTGGACGATGCTTACATTGTTGATACACTCAATTATGGAAGTGTTCATGTTCCAGAAGGCGGTGTCGCAGATGAGGTAGGTATTATTATGAAAGAAGCGGGCAGGGCCGATAACCTTTCGGTAGCTCTGTCCGTTCCTGTCGACCTGCTCCATGCTCTTTGCACTCAGAAGGCGGACCAGCGAGTCCGTCTTCTCTGTCTGTTGTGCCCTTGCCGTGAAGGCAAGAAGCATGAGTAGCAGCGTTAATAATTTCCTCATCAAAAACCGGTCTTCTATTCTTCGCTATTCTTTGCAGCCTCGTTCCAACCCTCACGGCTGAACTCGCACTCCTTGAAGATAGGGTCAATGTAAATGAAGGTATCCTTTATCTTCTTGTCTACGAAGGTATTGATGGCCTCCATCGTCCTTTTGTTCTTAACGCCTTCGATCAATGAATCGTAGTCGTTTTCGAAGGTAGCGGTGTGTGCGGGGATCAATTTATCCACGCGGATGATCTTGTAAACGGTATGGCCCTGGCCTTCGTTGTCAGTAGATTCGAAGGGTTCTGAAATCTCACCCTCTTTGAGGCCCTTGATTGCAGCATAGTCTGCAGGCTTAAGCTGATCGATCTCGAAGAAAGCGCTGCCGGTGTTCTGGTCTGCCATCTGGCCACCGTTTGTGCGGGTAGCGGCATCCTGTGAGTAGAAGCGTGCGGCAAGAGGGAAACTAACTGCCTCGTTGTTAACCTCTGTCTTAAGGCTGTCCAGGGTCTTGAAGGCTTTCTGACGGTCTTCGTCAGTGTACTGGGGCTTAAGGAGGATGTGCCTAACATTAACCATATCTCCCTTCTTCTCAATTACTTCCATGATATGGAAACCGTATTCGGTCTCTACAATCTGGGAGATAATGCCAGGTTTAAGGGACATGGCCATGTCTGCGAATGCAGGCACATAAATAGACTTGGATGCCATACCAAGTTCTCCGCCGCGACGTGCGCTGCCCGGGTCTTCTGAATAAATACGGGCAAGGGTAGAGAACTTCTCTCCGGCGATAATACGTTCACGAAGGGCAAGCAGGCGGTCCTTAACTGCGAGATTTGCCTTCTCGCGGTCAGGATAAACGCAAATCTGGCTGAGCTTGTACTTAACCGGAACAAGGGGAAGATCCACTGAATCTGTCTTTGCCAGGTACTCACGTACATCTGAAGGGGTTATCTCAGGTACGCTGCCGGCAATCTGGCCCTGCTCCTGCTGGAAAAGGCTCTGCTCTTCAAGCGCCTTGCGCCATTCCTGACGAAGTTTGTGAAGAGGTTTGCCAAAGTATTTCTCTGCTTCTTCGTCGCCGCCAAGCTGTGAACGAACCTGGTCAATACGCATGTTAAGGTTGGTATTTACCATGTCGTCGTTAACCTTAAGGGAGTCTATCCTGGCCTGCATAAGGAAGAGCTTGGTCTCCAGCATGCGCTCCAGGACCTCGCAGCGCAGGTTTTTGTCCGATGACAGGGGGCTGTTCATCCTGTTTATCTGGATTTCCTGCTCCAGGGAAGATATGGATACCATCTCGTTACCCACTACTGCTATGGTCTTGTCCAACAAGCCCTTGGGATAAGTCTGAGCCTGAGCGGCCACTGCCGTCACGGCAAGGCCGAGTGCTACCAGTACTCTAAAGCATTTATTCATAAGATTCTATTTAATTTTCTTTCATCAATTCCTGTTCCAGTGCGGCAGACAGGGCCTGCTTCCTGTTGCTTAGGATAATGTCCCTGATCCTGTCCCAGCAATAAAGCATAGGAGCTATTTCACCGGACTTCACTATCTCTGTCACATAGGCCAGTTTCAGGTTGCCGTCATCCCCTTTCTCCTGCAAAAAACCTTTGTGCAGCGATGCCTGCAGGCTTTTTGTATCAGTTCCCATCTCTACCGCCAATTCTGCCAGCGGAGTCCATTTGTCCCCGAAGTCGGTAAACCTTGAGGCATAGACATAGGCCAGCGAATCGCTTACTACAGCATCTTCCGTGCCATCGTCTGCCGACATCAGTTTTTTCAGTGCCGTAAGGTGGGCCGACTTCTCCGGAATAATGGCAAATTTAGCCTTTACAACCGGACTGGAAAGGCGGAACATTTCCTGATGAGCCTTGTAGTAATCTTCTACCTGGAAAGGAGTTATAGCCGTATCAAGACGCTGGTTGATGTACTTTTGCTCGTACCTGTACCTGAGCAGGGTGCGTTTGTAATCTTCCAGTTCGCGGCTTACATCCTTTTCTTCCTTGCTCAGTTCTTTTTCTGCCAGGAGTATGAATTTCATATCCCTGGTCCAGCCTTCAATGTAAGATTCTGCCAAACGGGTGCTGTCTTCTGATGACGTTCCTGCGTGGATGTAGCCCGCAAGCTCCGTAGAGTACAGTTTGTACTCGCCTACCGATGCCACCACCTCGCCGTCATGCAGCAAGGATCCGATGGCATTGCAGGCGCATAAGGACAGCACTGCAACTATGGGCAGGAATCTCTTCATTTATCTTGAATAGTTGGGGGCTTCCTTGGTGATTGTTACGTCGTGAGGATGGCTCTCAAGGAAACCAGCGTTGGTGATACGAACAAATTTCGCACCACGAAGAGCCTCGATATCCTTGGCACCCACATAACCCATACCGCTGCGAAGGCCTCCAAGCAGCTGGTAAACAACCTCTGAAACCGTTCCCTTGTAAGGAACCTGTGCTACGATGCCTTCCGGAACAAGCTTCTTCACGTCCTCTTCCATATCCTGGAAGTAGCGGTCCTTTGAGCCCTGCTCCATAGCCTCCAGTGAGCCCATACCCCTGTAAGACTTGAACTTACGGCCGTTAAGGATAATGGTTTCACCGGGAGACTCCTCTGTGCCTGCGAACAAAGAGCCGGCCATAATTGCGCCTGCACCTGCAGCCAGAGCCTTTACAATATCTCCGGAATAACGGATACCGCCGTCTGCGATAACCGGGATGCCGGTGCCCTTAAGTGCATCTGCTGCCATCATCACTGCGCTGAGCTGAGGCATACCTACACCTGCGATAACACGGGTGGTGCAGATTGAACCGGGACCGATACCTACCTTAACGCCATCTACGCCTGCATCGGCAAGAGCCTTTGCACCTTCTGCGGTAGCGACGTTTCCTGCAATAATCTGTATGTCGTCTTTATTGAATCTCTTGCAAACTTCTGCGATAACCCTGAGCACGCCCTCTGAATGACCATGAGCGGTATCAACAACGATGATGTCTGCGCCTGCGGCTACAAGCTTCTCTACACGGTCGATGGTGTCTGACTTGACACCTACTGCTGCGCCTACCAGCAGACGTCCCTTGCTGTCTTTTGATGCGGTAGGATTATCCTTGATTTTCATAAGGTCCTTGTAGGTGATAAGGCCTACAAGATGGCCCTGTCCGTCAACAACAGGCAGTTTCTCTACCTTACTGCGCATCAGGATTTCTGTTGCTTCCTGAAGGCTGATACCCTTGGGTGCGGTTACCAGATTGGTGCTGGTCATTACCTGCGCGATAGGGGTTGCGTAATCTACATGGAAGCGAAGGTCCCTGTTTGTAACGATACCCAGAAGTGTTTTGTCTTCTGCCACTACAGGAATACCGCCGATGTGATGTTTTTTCATCATTGCAAGGGCGTCGCCTACGGTTGCATCCTTACCGATGGTAACAGGATCGTAGATCATTCCGTTCTCTGCGCGTTTTACCCTGCGCACCTGCTCGCACTGAGCCTCCAGAGGCATGTTTTTGTGAATGATGCCAAGACCGCCTGCGCGTGCCATTGCTATTGCCAGCTCAGCTTCAGTTACAGTATCCATTGCAGCGGATACGATAGGTGAATGAAGCTTGATGTTTCTGGTTACATATGATGCAACATCAACGTCGCGGGGAAGCACTTCAGAGTGCGCGGGAACCAACAATACATCATCGAATGTGAGTCCTTCAGGAATTTCAGTTTTTACAAGAGAGGCCATTTTAAAATGAGTTTTGATTATATCTTGCAAAGATATAAATTATTCGCAAAAAGCCGACCTCCCGGGCCGGCTTTTTTACTTATTCAGTATAGTAATTAATCATGTTTACAATAGCGCGCGAGCAGACGGGACAGAATTCCTCGCACTCGTTTATGCGCATCCGGCATTCCTGCACGGGCCTGTAAACGCCTTTCAGCTGGTAACCGGCACCCTCGTACACGCCTACTTTCAGGTTGAGCGATGCCTTTTGCTCCTGCGTGAGGGTGTGCCAGATACGGCGAACATCCTGCGCCTCAATGGCGTCCAGCGGCGTGGGGATGGGACAGCCGGCCGGAAGAAGGTCCTTCCACTTGGAGTCAAAGTTAACAAGGGTTGTCAGGTTGGGCTCCCAGGGCTCTGTGTCTGCAGGGTACATCGGCTCTTCCAGGTCTCCGTAAGCATACTCGTCACCCAGACCGCCGAAGGCGTGGCCGAACTCGTGCACCAGCACGTTCTTGAATGTGGGATGGTCGCTGCCCATGATGGTGATGGAATTGTAAATTCCGCCACCACCGTAGATGGGAGTATTGACCAGCAGGATGATATGCTCGAACGGGACAGTGCCGATATGGTCGTAAATCTTCCTCATGGACGGGGAGGTCAGATACCTGTCCATGTAAAAGGTGTCAAAGTGGCTGTCAGCGGCCGTGTTGTGCCATATTCCCTTGCCCGGACGGCTTACTCCGCTTTCCTGCGAGGGTGCAAAAACTGCCGTCATATTAAATTTGTCCGCATTGGAGGCAAAGGGCTCGTGGCTGAACATTGCCTTTGCGGCACGGGCGGCATCGGCAAAAAACTTTTCCTTTTCGTCGGCGGCATAGGCGTCGGACAGAATCACTATATCGATGGCGCCCTGAACGTTACCGTCACCATGGACAAGCCGTCGCTCATGGGCATTGTCGTTCAGATGGCAGATAAGAATATCGTCCGGCCTGATGATGTGCTTGATAGAGGATGAAACCACATTGTGGTTGTCTGTAAGCTCTACTTCTATGCGTACCGGAACCTTGGGGAAGGGCACCTGGATGCAGTTTTCGAAGGCTTTCTGCACCTGGGTGGCTTCTTCATAGGACTGCCATTCCTGAAACAGGGTGGAGAAGCTGTTGCTGTAAAGCACCTGATTGGTTTCCGGGTCGCAAACGCGCACCTGGCCGTTTCCGCGAAGGAGGGGCTCCGCCAGATTGGTTTTCCTGCCAGCCCAGACAGAGGTTTTGTAGGCCCTTTCAAGATAGATTGCCTGATGGTGGGCATCGCCGCAGAAGACGTAGTCCAGCCTTAACGTAGAATCCTGAAAGTATGTATTGAAATCCTGTGCCTGCGCGGCCACGGCAGCTATTAGGCCAATTGCAAAAAGAAGTAGTCTTTTCATATCAAACCATTTTTACAAAAATAGGAAAAATAGAGTATCTTTGCAACCATGATAGCAGAAGCGACGGTAGTTAAAAATGCGGGCAGCCATTATTTGCTGTCCCAACTCCCGGTGTGGGAGCCCTTCCCTGCGGTGCTAAGGGGCAAGATCCGCCTTGGGGAAGGTGGCTCTACCAATCCCGTTGCTGTAGGAGACCGCGTGGTTTTTGAAATTCCGGACGGCGCCCCGCAGCCGGACCTTTCGCATCCGGCCTTGATTAAGGACGTCCTGCCGCGAAGCAACTACGTTATCCGCCGCTCTACCAACCTGTCCCGCCAGAATCATATCATTGCAGCCAATGTGGACATGGCCTATCTGGTTGTGTCACTGTACTTTCCGGAAGTCAAGCTTCCGTTCCTGGACCGCCTTCTGGTAACCTGCGAGGTTTACGGAATTCCCGCCACTATTGTGATGAACAAGGTGGATCTTTACCGCAAGGAGGCTACTGAATTTGTAGAAGACTTCCACCGTATTTACCAGGCTGCCGGTTACCGGGTACTGGAAACATCAACATTGACAGGAGAGGGTATCGATGCCCTTAGGGAAGACTGCAGGGGCAGGATTTGCCTTTTCTCCGGGGAGTCCGGTGTTGGCAAATCTTCATTGATTAAAGCTCTTGATTCGGCACTTGATCCAAAGATTGGCAGCATCTCCACGGCCCATCTGCAAGGCAAGCATACTACTTCCCTTTACGAGATGTACCCGCTTTCCGGCGGCGGTTATCTCATTGATTCCCCGGGGCTTAGGGGCTTCGGTCTGGTAAGTCTTGAAAAAGAAGAAATCGCACGGTACTTCCCGGAGATGCTTAAGCTTTCAGAGAATTGCCGTTTTGTGCCTTGTACGCATACCCACGAGCCGGGCTGCGCCGTAAAGGCCGCCCTAGAGGATGGTTCCTTGGCGCCTGAAAGGTACAATTCTTATCTGGGAATGCTGGAAGATGATGGCAAGTTCCGTTAAAATACCAACTTCTTGGTATTGCCGGGCAAGGCGGATGACTCTAACTTTGCAATCGGAATTTAAAGCCATTTAGTTATAGTTTAGAGTTATCCTTTAATTGTTGTTGAAAAAAGCCGGCCGCGACGGTCGGCTTTTTGCGTAGGATTACTAAGTCTGGCCCATAGCAAAATTCACGCCTGCGATACCGCCTCCCCACCGTGGAGTCCCTCCTGAAGGCGCGTTGTTATAGTACAGCGTCTCCGTTAACTGCGAACCGGCAATGCTTGTAATGTTTGAACGGATATTATAGTCATAAGACCGGGAGACCGCATTCCCGCCATACGCAGCCGTCTGTGCCAAGCGCCCAAGACTGTCATAAGTATTGGCCTCCAAGATGGTTGCAGAAGCAGTCCCTATGGCATGAGTCGTTGTCAAGAGCCTGTTCTCGTTGTCGTAGGTAAAGGCGTAATGCTCTTCCAGCGGGGCATTGCCGCCATAGCCGTGAACAACGTGCCTGACAAAGACCAATTCCTTCAGGTTATTACTAAGTAATAATCACAGAAGGGGAAAGATCACAAAACAATAGGTGCATCTGAAAGGTGTAACGACCCGACTAATTTATACTTGTCAACGTCACTATTTCTTTCAAAATATAAAAGATATGTCTTTTTAAATTTTTTGAGTCGAAAGGCAAAAACGGAAGTCAGTGGGGTTTTTATTGTCAGGATTCTGCGCTAAAGAAGTGATTATTATTACATTATTATTGGTTTTCTCCCAAGAGTCATAATAATTTGCGGCTGCAATTTCAAATGCCCCTATTCTGATTCTACAGGTATTATCTGGATACAAGTCTATACCTGTGAACATATTACCCAAATAATATGAACCAATAATGCTTTCTTCCGATATTTTTTGAGTATACATGAGATACTTCTTTATATAAGACTCTATGTGTCCGTCAACAATTGCCCATTTAGACAAACCATGCATTATTTCTGTGTTTAATGGGCAAAATACTATTTAGGGTCCTGGCGATCTGAATTTATTATTTTTCTTTATTCTATAGATATAAACTTTATCGGTTTGCACACTATCCCAAGTTGGTATCAATGGCGTGCGTTCTTCACAACATAATCCGTCTTCCGTTTTAGTCAAGTAAGGCGAGTGTCGCAATGCCTTTAATTCTTTTTGGTATGTTATGAGATAACTATATTTTGTAAAATCAAATTTATTGGCAAGGGTTTCCACAAAATAAATATCATAACCCTTCAATCCTTTTTTTATGCAAGAGGGTTTGTTATAAAATTCAACCATCCAAAACTCAAGCTGTTCGGCATTTTCAACATAGTCAAAACCGACATAAGATGACCTGTCAAATTCTGGATTCGGTTTTTCAATTACTTCTGCCAACTCATAAGAAACGCTCCGTGGATAATAGTAATATAAAACATATAATCCAGAAACGAGCACAGTCGTTAGAATAAAAAATAGCGCTAATTTTTTCATTGTTTATTTATTTAGGTGGTAATCCTACTCCCGGATATCTTCGGGAAACTGGCCCCGGTCTTCTCATATAATCCCAAGTACCATGCTTCCACGAATGCCCCGGAAATGGTTGCAGGGTTTTTCTGTCGTAGCTAACGCCTGAAGAAGTGCCCCGTACTATTTTAAAATTGGTTGACTCAAAAAAAGCTTCCATTAAGGTTTGCTTGCTCCCTTTTAATGTATATTGCGTTTTGCTGTTCGATTTGCAAGTATTTATATTTAATTGAGCGTTGCTAATGTCTCCTGACGGAGTCGGCAAATCTTGTACATTTGTTGCAGGCGTTTCAGATCTGTTGCTTTCCCCATTTCCTGTGGCTGTAATATATTCTCCCTCTTTTGCGTCTAAAATAATAGTTTGATTATTTCCATGATAGTTCAAATTAACTTCTTTTATATTACTGCTCGCCATATCTCTCCAATCTTGAACAAACTCTTTCTCAGTCGTAACATTGCTCATGGCAACACTACCTTTTCCATATTTGGTTTCAAGCTGTTTATACATTTCCTTAGATTGCTTTGCAAATCCTTTCCCTTCCTCTCGTGGATCATAGAAAATGTAAGCCTTTATTTTGGTGTGGTCTTTAATTTTATTACCATTAGCGTCTACCCAATCCATTCCGTCAGGGTCATAACACCTCACCGGATCCCCGGCGCAGTAGGCGTAGGGGCTGATAGAGAAGTATTTCTCTGCCATGGGGTCCATGGTGGTCCAGCGGGGAACCCTGAAGGGAAGGTAGCGGCGTGCACCAAAGTCGTAGTCCGCAGGTGTGCGTTCCTTGCCGCTGAAGCGGTAGGGGTTGTCAGTGGTGCTTGTTTGAACCGTAGTCTGTCCAGGAGCAGGAACGTCGTCTCCGTAAGGCCCAAACCAATAGCGCTCCAGGACGGTTCCGTTCTGTGCTACAGTGGCGCGAATGCTTCCCAGATGATCCTTGACAAAGTAAACGTACTGTCCGTTGCTGGTTATGTTTCCATTTGCTGCAACATAACCCGTGGGAACAAGCAGTTTGTCCAGCGTGCCATTCTTTATTACCAAAGAACCTGAGTAATCCGTAGTATTCTCCCTTAGCTTAACTCCTGCTGCGGAGTACCAGTAGCGCACGGTATCGTTGCCGGAAAGAACAATTCTTTCGGGCAGGTTCAGGCGGTTGTAAACAATGCTTAATGTCCCTTCTGTCGTACAAGAGGTCTCGTTTCCGTTGGCATCGTATGTTGCCGCGGTAAGACGGTTGCCGGTCCTTGGTGCAGCAACGGTCAGGGAGTCTGTTCCAAGCTTGTTTGTAAGGGACAGGATATTGCCGTTGCGGTCGTATGTGAAACGGTCCTGACCGTACAAGGGAGTGCCCGGGAGGCTGTCTTCCCTCAAGGCTAGGGTTAGCCGTCCCGCTCCGTCATAGGTGTATTTCCAAGTCTGGCCCACAACGCCATTTGCTGCAAAATTCACGCCCGCGATGCCGCGACGGTGAACCGCGCCCCTTTTGTTGGCCGGGGCTACCGACCAGAAATGGCCGATTGTGGGCTTTAAGTCCGAAAATTGACCCATGTGGCGACCACTTTCTCAGGAATATGGTCGTTACACCAGCTCGAAAATGCCGCTAAAGCCCATAATTACGGGTCTATTGGACATTTTGGGTGATAGATTTCATGTCAAAAGTTAAGGTTGGACATTTGGGGTGATAGCACGGGCAACAGTCGGGCGCGAGGAGGGCCATTTCCCGGAGCCCCCCGCAGCGCCCGA
>Ga0256405_10001057_pt1 | contig 80985 bp, 61 predicted proteins | sample RumenRJG_02DNA_FD_189096 | JGI IMG/M metagenome (GOLD analysis project Ga0256405, IMG submission 189096) | Bovine rumen microbial communities from Lethbridge, Alberta, Canada - RJG_02 | ecosystem: Host-associated > Mammals > Digestive system > Stomach > Rumen | place: Canada: Alberta... | reverse complement strand
CAGCAACAGCAGGCCTAACCGGGGCAGCAACAGCAGGCCTAACCGGGGCAGCTGCGGCAGGTTTGGCCGGGGCGGCAGGAGCGGCGCCGCGGAGGGAGACTTCCCCGCCGCAGAGGAAACTCAGCCGCATCAGGGCGAATTCAATATGCAGACGCGGATTGACGGCCGCCTTGTAACCGGCTTCGCAGGCAGTGGTCGTCGCCAACGCGTCGTACAGGAACTGGACCGGGCAGCGGGCCGCCTGTTCCCGGTATCTTGCTTTCAGGGATTCGGGGAGTTCCAGCAGGGCATCGAGCCCGCCGCTGCGGGCGACCATCAGGTCGCGCAGATGGCTGCTCAGGGAGGCGACGAAATGCAGGGCATTGAAGCCTTTGGAAAGGATTTCGTCGAATTTGAGCAGGGCGGCGGCATAGTCACAGGCCAGGAAATGGTCGACCAGCTGGAAGCAATGGTCATAATCCAGGACGCCCAGGTTCCGGAGCACATCTTCATAACGAATCTCCGTCCCGCAGAAGGCGACGGTCTGGTCGAAGATGGTCAGGGCGTCACGCATGGCGCCATCCGCCTTGAGGGCGATGACGTGCAGGGATTCGTCGTCGACGGTAATGCCTTCCTTCGTCGCGATGCCGCGGAGGTTCCGGACGATGTCCGGTACGCTGATGCGGTTGAAATCATAGGTCTGGCAACGCGACAGGATGGTCGGGAGGATCTTGTGCTTCTCGGTCGTCGCCAGGATGAAGATGGCATGTGCCGGGGGTTCCTCGAGGGTCTTGAGGAAGGCGTTGAACGCCGCCTGGCTCAGCATATGGACCTCGTCCACGATGTAGACGCTGTACCGTCCGACCTGGGGCGGGATGTTGACCTGGTCGATCAGCATCTTGATGTCTTCGACGCTGTTGTTGGAGGCCGCATCCAGTTCATGGATGCAGTAGGAACGGCCTTCCCGGAAGGAGACACAGGATTCGCATTCGCCGCAGGGCTCCATGTCCGCCGTCGGGTTGGCACAGTTTATGGTCTTGGCGAAAATGCGCGCCGCACTCGTCTTGCCGACGCCGCGCGGGCCGCAGAACAGGTATGCATGGGCCAGTTGCCCCCGGATGATGGAGTTCTTGAGGGTCTGGACGATGTTGTCCTGGCCGATCAGGGACTCGAAGGAGTCCGGCCGGTATTTCCTGGCTGATACGATATACTGCGACATAAGCTATCTGTTTTCCCAAGTTTACAAATGTACGCATTATTTTGCTTAACTTTGCGCTTATGAAAAGAATTTTTACGTTTCTCCTCGGGCTCGTCCTGTGCCTGTCCGCCATGGCCCAGGCGCAGATCACGACCAAGAAAGAAAAGCTCAGCGACTTCGGCAGCAAGACCATGAAAGTGGTCCTGACGGGGTCGCCTTTCCTGGACGAGTCCCTGCGGGAAGCCGCCAAGAATACATGGTATCTCTCCCCGTATGAGACCTGCACCGCGGACGAATTCGAACGGCTCAAGACCAGTGACAGCTACTACTTCCTCGTCACCGCGGAAATTCGCGGCAAGAAAGAAGACGAAGCCCGGGCCCTGACCTGGATCAAACTGGTCAAGGGCGGCGCCCAGGTCAAGGAACTGTCCGACATGATGGAAGTGGTCCGGCTCCCCCTCTGCGCCGCCGGCAAACCGTCCGGCCGGGAAGACGCCCTGCTGCCCGCCTTGCTGGAGAACATGCAGGCTTACGTCCTCCAGGCCCAGTCCAGCGACCTGAAAGGGTTCGGTTCCGTCGTCTCTTCGCTGCGGCGGTCCGGCAAGAAAGAAGTCTGGCTCGTGGATGAGGAACTCTCGCCGCAGATCGGCAAGGACTTCCTGCAGCGAAAGGCCACCGGCAGCCTGCACATCACCGATGCCGACGAGGCGGACGCCGTCATGCGCAGCGGCCGGGATGCGGTCGTCGGTTTCTGCATCGCGCCGGCCGAGCCGGTCAAGGGAGGTACCTGCTACAAATACCTGATCGACGCCCGCACCCATGAGATCTACGCCTACAAGCAGCACAAGATCTCCAGCACGACCGGTGCCGGCTTCCTCAAATCGGACCTGAACGCCATAATCCAATCCCGCTGATGATTCTCGGAAAAGCATCCTGCGGCGTCCGCTACGCCGTCCGCCAGGGCGGTTCGGCCGTCGCTTACTGCGCCCTCAGCATCCGCTGCGGAACCCGCGATGAAGCGGGATACCACAGCGGCATCGCCCATTTCACGGAACATACCCTCTTCAAAGGCACGCGCCGCAAGCGCGCCGCCACCATCAACAACTGCCTGGAGAAACTGGGCGGCGAACTCAACGCCTACACCACGAAAGAAGAGATCGTCATCCATGCCACCGTCCTCAAGGAAGACCTCCGCAAGGCCGGCAACCTGCTGTTCGAACTGGCGACCGAAGCCACCTTCCCGGAGGCGGAGATCGAAACGGAACGCGGGGTCGTCATCGACGAGATCCAATCCTACAAGGACAGCCCGGCAGACGATGTTTACGACCGGTTTGAAGAAAAGCTTTTCAGCGGGCATCCCCTCTCCCGGCCCATCCTGGGCACCGTCGCTTCCGTCCGGAAAATCACGGCGGAAGAACTGCGGCGCTTCGTCTCGGAGCGGTTCCGCCCCGAAGTCATGGCCTTCACCGTCGTCGCCGACGTTCCAGAAGAGAAAATGGAAAAGGAGGTGCTCCGGCTGATCGGGACCTGGTTCGCCGAGGCACCTGACCGGGAACCGCTGACCGGCTGCCCGCCGGCCGGCACCGCCACGCCGGACGCAGCCCGCTTCAACGAGCGGAGCGACAAGAAAAACCACGAAGTCAACGCGGTCCTCGGCAGTTACGCCCCCTCCCTCTATGAAGAGAAGGAACGGCTGACGGCCAGCCTGCTCGGCAACATCCTGGGCGGCCCCGCTTCCAATTCCATCCTCGGCAGCATCCTGCGGGAGCGTAACGGCTGGGTCTATGGCGTCGAAGTTTCCTATACCCAGTACGCCGATACCGGGATCATGGCAGTCTGCCTGGGCTGTGACAAATCCAACATCGACCGCTGCCTGGCGGCTGTCCGGAAAGAGATCCTGAAAATCCAGACGCTTCCGCTCTCCCCCACCCGGCTGAAAGCGGCCAAACGGCAGATGCTCGGCCAACTGGCCATCAGTTCCGACAACGGGGAAGCGCAATGCCTGAGCATGGGCAAAAGCCTGCTCTCCTTCGGCCGCGTCGCCTCCAGCGCAGAAATCCGCGCCGCCATCGAGGCCATCACCGCCGAAGAACTCCGCGCCATGGCCTGCCGCATCTTCCAGCCGGAACACCTTTCCACCCTGATCTTTCTGTAAACCATGGAATCCGCAGGCGACAAATACCTCCGCGAGCACAGCACGCCGATGCCGCAGGAACTGGACTGGCTGGTCCGCCAGACCCATGTCCGAACCCATTATCCGCAGATGCTCTCCGGCCCCGTCCAGGGACGGCTCCTGACCCTGCTCGTCCAATTGTCCGGCGCGCGGCACATCCTGGAAATCGGCTGTTTCACGGGCTACTCCGCCCTCTGCATGGCCCAGGGCCTGCCGGAAGGCGGACACATCGACACCCTGGAGAGCAACGATGAACTGGAAGACCTGATCCGGGAAGGATTCCGCCGCGCCGGCTGCGAGGAAAAGATCACCCTGCACCTGGGCGATGCACGCCAGACGCTCCAGCGCCTTGAAGGACCGTACGATTTCGTCTTCATCGACGCCAACAAGCGGGAATACTGCGACTATTACGAGGGAGTCATCGACCTGGTCCGGCCGGGCGGGCTGATCGTCGCCGACAACGTGCTGCGCGACGGCCGCGTCTGGGAGGAGGTCCATCCCGAAGACGCGCAGACCCGCGGCATCATCCGGTTCAATGAATGCGTCGCCGCCGATCCGCGCGTCGAAACCGTCTATCTTCCGCTGCGCGACGGTCTCGCGCTCATCCGCAAGAAATAACCGCCATTCCGCTAAAACGCGGGTCTAGTCGTTCTGGCGGATGATATGGGCGCCGAGGGCGTTGAGACGGACGTCGATGTCTTCATAGCCCCGGTCGATCTGCTCGATGTTGCCGATGACGCTGGTGCCCTTGGCGGACATGGCGGCAATCAGCAGGGCGATACCGGCACGGATATCCGGAGAGGACATCCGGCCCGCCCGAAGCTGGAAATGGTGGTCGTGGCCGATGACCACGGCACGGTGCGGGTCGCACAGGATGATCTGCGCCCCCATGTCGATGAGCCGGTCGACGAAGAAGAGGCGGCTCTCGAACATTTTCTGGTGGATCAGCACGCTGCCCTTGCACTGGGTCGCGACGACCAGCATGACGCTGAGCAGGTCCGGGGTCAGGCCCGGCCAGGGAGCGTCTGCGATGGTCATGATCGATCCGTCCAGGAAGGAGTCGATGACATAGCTCTCCTGTTCCGGAACGAAGATGTCGTCTCCCCGCTGCTGGATGTCGATGCCGAGACGGCGGAACTGGGCCGGGATGATGCCGAGGTTCTCATACGAGGTTCCCTTGATGGTCAGGGAACTGCGGGTCAGGGCGGCCATGCCGATGAAAGAGCCGACCTCGATCATGTCCGGCAGGATGCGGTGCCGGGTACCGTGCAGTGTCCGGACACCCTGGATCTTCAGCAGGTTCGAACCGATGCCTTCGATCTTTGCGCCCATCCGCTCCAGCATCCGGCTGAGCTGCTGGATGTAGGGCTCACAGGCGGCATTGTAGATCGTCGTCTCCCCTTCTGCCAGCGTAGCGGCCATCAGGATGTTGGCCGTACCTGTGACGGAAGCCTCGTCAAGCAGCATGTACGTCCCTTTCAATCCCTTGGGCGCATCGAGCCGGTAGGCTTTCCGGGTACTGTCGTAGGTCAGTTCCGCGCCCAGGTTGACCATACCCATGATATGGGTGTCGACCCGGCGGCGGCCGATCTTGTCTCCGCCCGGTTTCGGGAACCAGACATGGCCGAACCGGCATAGGAGCGGGCCGGCCACCATGACCGAACCGCGGAGTTTCGCGCAGGTCTTGATGAATTCAGGGCTGTCCGCATAATCTGCGTCCAGGTTTTCTGCCTTGAAGGAATACGTTCCCTTCTCCAGCCGGTGCACCTCGACGCCGAGACTCTGGAGAAGAACGATCAGGTTCTTGACATCCAGGATCTCCGGGATGTTTTCCATGATGATTTCCTCGCGCGTCAGCAGGACGGCGCTGATGACCTCCAGGGCTTCGTTCTTGGCGCCTTGGGGCTGGATGGTGCCGGACAGTTTGTGTCCGCCTTCAATGATGAAACTGGCCATATCGTGTTATCAAATGTGTTCAACTTCCGGGCGGAGGACGATGCCGAACCGGGTCCGTACGGACGCGATGACGGCTTCCTCCAATGCCAGGATTTCGTCCGGCGTCGCCGTACCGGTCGCATTGACGAGGACCAGCGGCTGCACCGGCCAGACGCCGGCATTGCCCCGGCGCTGTCCCTTCCAGCCGCATTTGTCGATCAGCCAGGCGGCCGGAATCTTGACGGTCCCGTCGTCCATGAGGAAATGCGGCACGGGGCCGAGACCTTCCTGCGCGGAGATCCGCTCGACCCGGGCATACTGCTCGGGCAGGACGAAGGGATTTCGGAAGAAACTGCCGGCGCTGCCGGTCTCCGCCGGATCGGGCAACTTGTCCTTCCGGATGGCGATGACCGTGTCCCGGACCTGCTGCGGGGTATACGGGCCGCTGCCGCAGGCCGCCTCCAGGGCCTGGCCGACATGGCCATAGTCCAGGACGGGACGGTAGGACCGGCTGAGCCGGAATACCACGGCGGTCACGATGTAACGCCCCTTCCACTCGTTCTTGAAACGGGAATCCCGATAGCCGTAGCCGCACTCCGCGGCAGGCAGGCTGACCGGGCGGTGCCGGAGGACATCGTAGCATTCCACCGTTTCGATCAGTTCGCAGACCTCCCGTCCGTAGGCGCCGATATTCTGCACGGCAGCTGCACCGGCCTCGCCGGGGATCAGGGAGAGATTCTCCGGTCCCCAAAGGCCTTCCGACGCAGCCCAGGCGCAGAACTCGTCCCATACCACGCCGGCTCCGACGCGGATGCGGAAGTTCTCTCCCTCCGCCGGAAGCGGCGTCATCAGGCGGATGCGGGAATGCAGGACCGTTCCGGGGAAATCTCCGGTAAACAGCAGGTTGCTACCTCCGCCGATGTGCAGCAGCGGCAGCGGCAACTCGCCGGCGAAGCGTCCGTCGGACAGCAAGTCCGCCAGTTCCTGCACGGAATCATACTCCAGGAAGGCCGCCGCGCGGACGGCCATTCCGAAGGTGTTCCGGGGCTTGAGATCTACGTTGTAACTGAGTTTCATGCGATCAGCTGATCTGTGCGCCGTTGACGACGGCCTCGGCCGGGGTGACGAAACGCATCTTGCCGTCGCCCTGCTTCGCCATCAGGATCATGCCCTTGGACTCGATGCCGCGGATCTTGCGGGGAGCGAGGTTCGCCAGGATGCAGATCTGTTTCCCGACCATGTCTTCCGGGCTGTAATATTCCGCGATGCCGGAGACGATCGTACGCTGGTCGATACCGGTATCGATGGTGAGTTTGAGGAGTTTGTCGGTCTTGGGCACCCACTCGGCCGCCAGGACGGTCGCGGTCCGGATGTCCATGGCGCCGAACTGTTCGAAGGTCACTTCTTCCTTCTGCGGTTCGATCCGCTTGGCGGCCTCCGCCGCTTCCTTGGCCGCTGCGGCGGCTTCGCGCTCGGCCCTGATCTGGGCCAGGCGTCCGATCTGGGCGTCCACGACGCTGTCTTCGATCTTCTGGAAGAGCAGTTCGGGTTCGCCGAGTTCATGACCGGCCGGCAGCAGTTCGCCTGCACCGATCATCGACCAGTCCAGCACGAGCGGCCACGCGGACGGACGGCCGGTGTGGAGGGCACAGCCCTCGCCGGGCTTGTAGAAATTCTCGCCCGGGGTTCCCTTGACGCCGAAATCGGCCTCGGCGACCGCGCCTTCACCGGCCCGGTGGTCGGTACCGGCATTGACCCCGACATGCAGCATCGTCCGGAGACGCTCCGCCGCAAACGGGGTGAACGGCTCGAAGACGAGGGCCAGGTCGGCGCAGATCTGCAGGCAGGTATAAAGGATGGACGCCGTACGGTCCATGTCGGTCTTGGCCACCTTCCAGGGCTCTGTATCGGAGATGTACTTGTTGCCGATGCGGGCGATGTTCATCGCCTCCTTGAGCGCCTCGCGGAAGTGGTAGGTCTCGATGTATTTCTCCAGGGCTTCCTTCGCCGGAATGATCTGGGCGAGGGTTTCGGCGTCGATGGCCTCCGGCTTCAGGTTGGCCGGCACCTTGCCGCCGAAGTACTTGTGGGTCAGGACCACGGCGCGGTTGACGAAGTTGCCGAAGATGGCGACCAGTTCGGAGTTGTTGCGCTGCTGGAAATCTTTCCAGGTAAAGTCGTTGTCCTTCGTCTCCGGGGCGTTCGCGCAAAGCACGTAGCGGAGGACGTCTTCCTGGCCCTTGAATTCTTCGACGAATTCATTGACCCACACGGCCCAGCCGCGGGAGGTCGAGATCTTGTCGCCCTCGAGGTTGAGGAATTCGTTGGCCGGGACGTTGTCCGGGAGGACATAGTCGCCGTAAGCCTTCAGCATGGACGGGAAGACGATGCAGTGGAAGACGATGTTGTCCTTGCCGATGAAATGGACCAGTTTCGTGTCTTCGGACTTCCACCATTTCTCCCAGCTCTGCGGGAGCAGTTCCTGGGTATTGGAAATGTAGCCGATCGGCGCGTCGAACCAGACGTAGAGCACCTTGCCTTCGGCACCGTCCACCGGAACGGGAACGCCCCAGTCCAGGTCACGGCTCACGGCACGCGGCTGCAGGCCGCCGTCCAGCCAGCTCTTGCACTGTCCGTAGACGTTCGATTTCCACTCCTTGTGCTGCTCGAGGATCCAGTCCCGGAGCCAGGGTTCATAGCGGTCCAGCGGAAGGTACCAGTGCTTGGTCTTGCGCTTTTCCAGGACGCCGCCGCTCAGGCGGGAACGCGGGTCGATCAGTTCTTCCGGGCTGAGGGTGCTGCCGCACTTCTCGCACTGGTCGCCGTAGGCATGGGGGTTGCCGCACTTCGGGCAGGTCCCTTCGATGTAGCGGTCGGCCAGGAAGGTCTTGGCCTCGACATCGTAATACTGCTCGCTCTCCTGGGTGATGAACCGGTCGTCATCATAGAGCTTGCGGAAGAATTCGGAGGCGTTTTTCTCGTGGACCTTCGAGGTGGTGCGGGAATAAATGTCGAAATTGATGCCCAGTCCCGTGAAGGCATCCTTCATGATCTTGTGGTACTTGTCGACGATATCCTGCGGGGAAACACCCTGCTCGCGGGCCTTGATCGTGATCGGCACGCCATGCTCGTCGCTGCCGCAGATGAAGACGACATCCTCGCCGCGCAGGCGCAGGTAACGCACATAGATGTCGCCCGGGATATAGGCACCGGCCAGGTGGCCGATGTGGACCGGGCCGTTGGCGTACGGGAGGGCGCAGGTCACGAGGGTTCTCTTGAATTTCTTGTCCATATACTGTTTCTTGTTTTGTTATTCTTTCCAATGCCGGATTCCGGGATCACTGCACGCGGCCGAGGCTTTCCAGGACCTTCGTCCGCAGGGAGGATATCTCCTGGAATTCCCGGAGCAGGCCGGGGATTTCTTCCGGAGCGGCGGTCTTGAGCCGGGCTTCCATCTCGCGGAGCCGGACTTTCAGCCGGAGCGACTGGTAGACGCGGATGGCCCGCGGGACACCTTGCACCAGCATGGTCGACGTCGCGGTCATCGCCGCCTTGTAATTCTTGACCGTCAGGTTGTAGCGTTCCTGCGTCAGCTGGGCGGTCAGGTCGGCCAGCGGCCGGTCCGGCCCGTCCATCAGGATCTTGACGAGGCCTTCCTGCTCCAACTCGGGACGGGAATCGTAGATGTCGAAATAAGCGTCATAGGCCCGGGCGAACAGGCTGTTGACGAAACGGAAGCCGTCGGCTTCGAGATAGCCCCGGATGAAGTCGGCGACGGTGCACCGGTTCTCGGGATCATAGTATTCGGAATCGGTCTCGAACTCGAGGACGGAGGTGCCGCATTTGAGGATGAACCAGAGCAGTTCCCGTTCGGAAGGGACCAGCTGGGGATTCTCATAGGCCAGGTCTTCCGCCGTCGGGGCCGGTTCCTGCGGCTGCTCTTCCACAGCGTCCGCCTCGGGGGCATCCTGGAGCCGTTCCTGCCGGGCGCGTTCGCGTTCGATGGCATTCCGGTCGTCCAGCAGCATCTGCGAACGGGTCTTGCGGGCGCGGTCGAACAGGATCCGTTCGTCGATCCCGAACCGCTCCGCCGTCGCCTGCAGGAAGACCGCCCGCTTGACCTGGTCCGGGACCAGGGCGATGGTATCGGCGATCCCGTTGATCAGTTCGGCCCGCTTGAGCGGGTCGTTCCCGGCCTGGCCGAGGACCCGGTCGGTCTTGAACGAGATGAAATCCTGCTCGTTCTCTTTCAGGAACGTCCGCACCTCTTCGAGGCTGTGCTTGCGGGAATAGGAATCCGGATCGTCGCCGTCCGGGATGAGGACGACCTTGACGTTCATCCCTTCCTTCAGGGCGAGGCCGATGCCGCGCTCGGCGGCATGGATGCCGGCACCGTCGCCGTCGAACATCAGCACCAGGTTCTCCGTGAACTTGCGGATGACCCGAATCTGGTCGACGGTGAAAGACGTGCCGCAGGGCGCCACGACATTGGTGATGCCCAGCTGATGCATGCTCAGGACGTCCAGATACCCCTCGACGATGTAGCAGCAGCCCTGGCGGACCACCTCATTCCGGGCGAAATACAGGCCGTACAGGGTCTTGTCCTTGAAATAGATTTCCGTCGTCGGGGAATTGACATATTTCGGAACGGATTTGTCGCTGGACAGGGTACGCCCGCCGAACGCGACGATCCGGCCGCTGACGGAATGGATCGGGAACATGACGCGGTCGGAGAACAGGTCGGCCATGTGCCCGTCTTCATACTGCTTGCACAGGCCCGTCGCGATCAGGTATTCATCCTTGTATCCTTTGGCCCGGGCGGCATCCAGCAGGGCGTGGCGGCCCTTCGGCGCCCAGCCCAGCCCGTATTTCTCGATGGTGGCATCTTCCAGGCCCCGGCTGCGGAAATAGGCATGGCCCACGGCGCGGCCTTCTCCTTCCCGGAGGCTGTCCCGGTAGAAACCGCCGGCGAATTCGGAGACCAGCAGGAGGCTTTCGTTCCGCTGCCGGGCGGCGATCTCCTCGGCGGTCTGTTCTTTCTCGACGACTTCGATATGGTACTTGCGGGCCAGGTATTTCAAGGCTTCGACATAGGAGAGGTTCTCATGTTCCATGACGAAACCCACGGCCGTCCCCGACTTGCCGCAGCCGAAACACTTGTAGATGCCCTTGGAAGGAGAGACGTAGAAAGACGGCGTCTTCTCATTGTGGAACGGACAGCAGGCGGTATAGTTCGCCCCGCGGCGCTTGAGCGTCACGAAATCCCCCACGACCTCGACAATCTGGGCCGCGTCCAGGATTTTGGCTACCGTATCCTGCGGAATCATCGCTCCCTATGCACCCGGTTCTTCGTCACGGACCCAGACGCCGCTGTCCTGCGCGTCCGCTTCGTCCTCGACTTTTTCGTAACTGACATCGGTCGCCGTCTCCAGGTAGTCGGTCGGCGCGGAGGACGGCTGCTGCGCCTCCTTCTTCTCGGCGAACTGGATTTCATAGGCTTCTTTCGCCTTGACCATCCGATGCGTGGAAAGCAGTTCGGTGATGCCGTAGTAGATCAGGGCGATGCCCGCAAGGCGGCTCATCACCGTGTTTTCCCACGGGTTCATCAGCAGGGTCACGCCGCCGATGACCGCCAGGGCGGACAGGCAGAGCGGCAGGAAACCGGCTCCCAGCAGGGAGACCGTCCCGCTCATGACCACGAACTGGAGGATGCCGAAGATGATCAGCACGACACCGATGGCCGCGATGATGAATCCCGCGACCGCACCCGGCCAGAAGAAAAGGACCAGGCCGAGCAGGATGTCGACACCAGCGTTGACGCTCATCAACGGCAAGGCGCCTTCCTTGCGCTTGACGTATCCATGGATGAAGGATACGATGCCGGCCACGACCAGCAGCACGGCAATGATCCGGACGACTACCACGGAAGCATCGGTACGGAGCAGCATGACCAGGCCGATGCCGATTGCGGAAAGGGCGCGGAGAATGCTGCTGAACTTGGTCTTGTATCCGAAAAGAATCATGTTTTCTGGTATTTTATGCTTTAACTTGCAAATATAACAAAAAGCCCGGAAAATCCGGGCTTCCGTACGGGTATTTCAACGCGGGATCAGTTCGCGACTTCGCTGAGGAATTTCAGCCGTACCAGGCGGATCTCGATCTCCTCGTATTCGGGTCCGAGTTCCCGGATGGCATCCGCCACCGAATCGGACTGCGCCTCGTCGTGAAAATAGTCATAGATCTCCTGGACGACATCTTCATCGAAATGGGATTTGATGTAATAATCCAGGTTGAGCCGCGTCCCGAACTCGACGATGTTCTCGATCTCGGAGAGCAGTTCGTCCATCTCCAGGTCCTTGGACGCGGCGATGTCCTCGAGGTCCATCCGGCGGTCGATGCACTGGATGATGTAGATCTTGTTCTGGGACCTGGTCGCCATCGTTTTCACGACGAAGTCGTCCGGGCGCGTGATGTCGTTCTCCTCCACATACTTGCGGATCAGTTCCATGAACTCGGCACCGTATTTCTTCGCCTTGCCCTCGCCCACGCCCTGGCAGTTCTTGAGTTCATCGACCGTCAGCGGATACATGATCGACATGTCATCCAGCGAAGGGTCGCTGAAGATGACCCAGGGCTGCAGTTTCAGCCGGCGGGCGACGGATTTGCGCAGGTCCTTGAGCATGGACAGCAGCACCGGGTCCCCGGCTCCCCCGCCCCCGCGCATCGCGGCATGGGCGGCAGCCGCCTCTTCGTCCTCCTCTTCGTCGGTACCGTCGGAGAAGACCCGGTCCTCCGTCATGGAGACGGGATACGGATCCTGTGCGAAGGCCTTTCCTTTCTCCGTGACGTTGATCAGGCCGTAACTTTCGATTTCTTTTTCCAGCAGATGCAGGATGAGTCCCTGGTGGATCACCATGCACCAGAATTTTTCGTCATGTTCCTTGCCGGCGCCGAAGAAGGACAGTTTGTCGTGCTTGTAGGACTTGATCATGGCGCCCGCCTTGCCGGCCAGGATCGCGGCCAGGTGCTCCAGTTTGAAATGTTCCGGAAGGGCCCGGATCAGCTTGATCACCAGGACCAGGTGGGAACTGCCGTCGAACCGCGGCTTCGGGGTCACGCAGTTGTCGCAGGAGCCGCAGTTGTCAAGCGGATAATCCTCGCCGAAGTAGTTGAGCAGCAACTTTCTGCGACAGTCTCCGGATTCCGCGTAAGCAACCGTCTCCATCAGCAGCTGGCGGCCGATTTCCTGCTCGGCGACCGGCTTCCCCTGCATGAATTTTTCCAGTTTCTGGATGTCCTTGTAACTGTAGTACGTGATGCAGCGGCCTTCCTTTCCGTCACGGCCGGCGCGGCCTGTCTCCTGGTAGTATCCCTCGATGCTCTTGGGAATGTCGTAATGGATGACGAAACGCACGTCGGGCTTGTCGATGCCCATGCCGAAGGCGATCGTCGCCACGATGACCTGCACGGACTCCATCAGGAAGGCATCCTGGTTGTCCGCCCGGGTCTTGGCGTCCAGTCCTGCGTGGTAAGGAAGTGCCTTGATGCCGTTGATGCTCAGCAACTGGGCCATTTCCTCAACCTTCTTGCGGCTCAGGCAGTAAATGATGCCGGACTTGCCGGGGTTCTGCCGGATGTACTTGATGATGTCTTTCTCCGGTTCGACCTTGTCCCGCACCTCATAATAGAGATTCGGCCGGTTGAAGGAGGATTTGAACACCTTCGCATCGGGCATGCCGAGGTTCTTGAGGATGTCGCTCTGGACCTTCGGCGTCGCGGTCGCGGTCAGGGCGATGATCGGGGCCTTGCCGATCTCGTCGACGATGGCGCGGATACGGCGGTATTCAGGACGGAAATCATGGCCCCATTCGGAAATGCAGTGGGCCTCGTCCACGGCATAGAAAGAGATCCGGATTTCCTTCAGCAAGGCGATGTTCTCTTCCTTGGTCAGGGATTCCGGCGCCACGTACAGCAGCTTGGTCACCCCGGACAGGAGATCTTCGCGGACAGCGGCGATCTGCGCCTTGTTGAGAGATGAGTTCAGGAAGTGGGCGATGCCCTCGTTCCCGGACACGAACCCGCGGATCGCGTCGACCTGGTTTTTCATCAGGGCGATCAGCGGGGAGATCACGATGGCGGTCCCGGGCATCAACAAAGCGGGCAGCTGGTAGCACAGAGACTTGCCGCCGCCGGTCGGCATCAGGACAAAAGCGTTACCGCCATCCACAAGGTGGCGAATCACTTCTTCCTGTTCGCCTTTGAAGGTGTCGTAACCGAAGAACTCCTTCATTTTTGCACGGATGGCCTGTGAATCGATCATGGGTCACTATTTGAAATCTTTATAAATATAAACATTTTTTCGCATTTGCAATCGTTTTAATGAAGGAAAATGTGAGAAATCGACATTTTTCTTAACCACCCATGCATTTTGACTGTTTCCCTCCAAAGATTATCGTCCCAAACCGCTGCAATTCGAAAAAATATTGCGATATTTGTACGATTTTGTGTTTGAGACAAACAGTTAAAAACAATGAATATGAAGACAACGAAATTCTTCGCAGCCGCCATGGTTCTCGCCATGACCGTTGCATGCGGCCCGAAGGGTGGCAACGCCGCCAACGGTGCCCAGGCCGATTCGCTCGGCGTCGCCCAGAATGTCAAACCGACCGATCCGAAGGCTTTCATCCCGACCAAGGCCGAGATCGACTCCGTCAGCTACCTGCTCGGTATCAACTTCGGCAGCTTCATCAAGGGTTACAACTTCGGTGAAAACATCAACTACGCCCAGATGAAGAAAGGTATCGAAGACTTCATCAGCGCCAAGGGCGACCAGATGTCCCCGGAATTCGGCCAGCAGTTCAAGATCGATCCCAACGAGATGAACCGCATCTTCAACGACTTCCTCGCCAAGCGCCAGGACTACATCACCGCCGTCAACAAGAAGACCGAGGCTGACTTCCTCGCCAAGAACCTCACCAAGGAAGGTGTCGTCAAGACCGCCAGCGGCCTGCAGTACATCATCCGCGAGGCCGGCAACGCCACGAAGCCGGGTCCGCAGGACACCGTCGTCGTCCGTTACAAGGGGACCCTGCCGGACGGCAGCGTTTTCGATGAGGTCGCAGCCGATGCCGATCCGATCGAACTGACCCTCGACGGCGTCATCAAGGGCTGGACCGAAGGTCTGCAGCTCATCGGTGAAGGCGGCAAGATCAACCTGGTCATCCCGTCCGAACTCGGTTACGGCGAGAACGGTACCCGCGGCATCGAGCCGAACACCCCGCTCACCTTCGAGGTCGAAATGGTCGAGGTCCGTCCTTATGTCGCTCCCGCTACGGAGGAATAAGCATGGCCAATCTTGAAATAGAAGGCAGGCTGGTCCGCAAGATGGCCGTCCAGAACGGACGGTCCGCCCGCGGCGACTGGTCCAAGCAGGAATTCATCGTGGAATTCCAGGACGGCAATTTCCCGTCCAACGTCTGCTTCAACGTCTGGGGCGCCGACAAGGTCCATGACCTTGAGCGCTACCAGGTCGGCGACGAGATCCGCGTCTCGTTCGCCCCGAGCAGCCGGGAGTTCAACGGCCGCTGGTACACCGACCTCCGCGCCTGGCGCATCGCCCCGGCCGGACAGGCTCCGGCAGCCCCTGCCGGCAACGCGCCGCAGCAGGCCTACGCCCCGGCCCAGCCCCGTCCCGCCGCTCCCCGCGGCAGCCAGGACGTACCGGCCGGCTTCGGCCCCTCCGCACCGGCTCCGACGGTCGAGGACATGCCGGGCGAAAGCGTCGGCGAAGACGATCTCCCGTTCTAGGAAATCCCCTGCGAAAGTATCAGGAGGATGGTTGCCCACGGCAACCATCCTCTTTTGTTTTAAAGAGTGATCCAGCGGATGGAAGGGTCGCGGCGCCACCAGGTCAGCTGCCGCTTGGCATAATGCCGGGTATTGGTCTGGATGGCGCGGACGGCCTCGTCCAGGGTTCGGATGGCCGGCGCGGGATCCCGGCCCGCTTCGGCGTCGAGGTATTGGAAAATTTCCTTGTAGCCGACCGTCTGCATGGCCGGCAGGTCGCGGTCGAGCAGCAGTCCGCGGACTTCTTCGACCAGGCCGTCATCCAACATCTGCAGGACCCGGCGGTCGATCCGCGCATACAGTTCCGCCCGGGGACGGACCAGGCCGATTTTCTCGATTTCGAAGTCCCGCTGCTTGGGCGCCGCCAGCTTGAAGGAAGAGAAGGTCCGGCCGGACAGCAAGCAGACTTCAACGGCCCGCAGCACCCGCTGGGGATTGGCGATGTCGATGGTCCGCCAGGCTTCGGGATCCAGGCGCCTCAGATCGGCCCGCAGGCTCTCCACGCCCTCCTCCGCCAGCCGCCGGGTCAGTTCGGCCCGAAGCTGGGGATCGGCATCCGGCATGTCGTCGAGACCGTTGCAGACGGCGTCGACGTAGAACCCGGAGCCCCCGGCCATGACCAGGGTTTCATGACCCTGTTCGAAAAGGCGGTGGATCAGCGCAAGCGCCTCCAACTCGTATTTTCCCGCCGTATAATACTGGTGGATGGTATGGTCCTGAATGAAATAATGCTTCACGGCTGCCAGCTGTGAAGCATCGGGGACGGCCGTTCCGACCGTCATTTCCTGATAAATCTGCCGGGAGTCGCAGGAGATCACCGGGGAGCCGTACCGCTGCGCGAGTCCGATGCTCCAGTCTGTCTTTCCCACCGCCGTGGGACCGACCACGATGACCAGCTTGCGGCCCATGGCCTACAGTTCTCCTTCTTCGAAGATCTCCTTGCCGTCCTCGTCGCCGTCATCCTCATCGTCCTCGTCCTCCTCATCGTCGAGGTCGAGATCGTCATCCTCCTCATCGTCATCGAAGGACGTGTCGCCCTTGTCCTTGCCCCAGCTCCGGTCGCCGGGCATGTGCTTCTGCTCATCCGGCAGGTCTTCGTAGGCGACGTAGCCGTTCTCGAACTCAATCGGGTTCGGGCCCTTCGTCTCGACCAGGAGCGGATACTCGGCGCCCTTGCGGGGTTCGGCTTCACCTTCGAAGGTCACGATGACGCTCTTCCGGTTCGGAACGTCGTAGAAATACAGGAAAGAAGCCACGCCTTTTTCGACGGTCTCCTGCAGGGAAACGGCGTCAACGGCACCGCTGCCGAGATCGAACAGGCCATACCGGGCGACCAGGCCGCCGGCGGCGTCCAATGCCTTGAACTGGATCAACTGGTCATGCGGGAAATCAAGATCGTCGCGCAGGCGTTTGTGGAACTCGTACAGCGACGTGGAAGCTTTCATTTCATAGACCCGGGCGAATCCTTTGAGACCGGCCAGGGATACCCTGTATCGTAATATCATGGTCATCCTTTTGTTTGTGGGGGCAAAGGTACAAAATATTTCGGCTTAACCTGCAAATTGAAGCAAAATCTGCCGTCGGGTTGGAAATCCCGGGGATAATGATTAATTTTGGAAACGCGATATGGACCCGGTCATCAAAGACGAATACAAGAGCATCGCTGCTCGGTCGGAGGGGCTTTTCAAAGACAATGGAAGCCGCTTCATCGCGTTCGCCTTTCCTGTCGAAACCGTGGAAGACGTCAAGGATATCGTCGACCGTCTCAAGAAAGAATACCACGACGCCCGCCACCACTGCTACGCCTACCGCCTGGGATACCGGGGGGACGTGTTCCGCGCCAACGACGACGGGGAGCCGTCCGGATCCGCCGGACGTCCCATCCTCGGCCAGATCGATTCGCTGGGGCTGAGCGACGTGCTGGTCGTGGTCGTCCGCTATTTCGGAGGCATCAAGCTCGGCATTCCCGGCCTGATCCGGGCGTACAAGACCTCGACCTCCGACGCCCTCTCCCAGGCCGAAACCGTCCGGAAAGTCGCCTGCAAGGCCTTCCGGCTGGATTTCGGCTACCTCGACATGAACGCCGTCATGAAGGTCCTCAAGGACATGGGCCTCCCCCAGAGCGACCAGGACTTCGGCACGGCCTGCTCGCTGCGGACCCGCGTTCCCCTTTCGCAGGAGCAAGATTTCCGGGACCGGATCGGTTCCGCCTGCACCCTCACCGAAATCTAAACGAATGACAGATATGACAAAGAACCTGATCTCCATCCAGGATTTCTCCAAGGAAGAAATCCTCCATGTCCTCGACGTGGCCAAGGAATTTGAAAAAGACCGTGAGCAGAACTTCCTCGCCGGGAAAGTCGTCGCCTGCCTTTTCTTCGAGCCTTCGACCCGGACCCGTCTCTCCTTCGAAGCGGCCGTCAACCGCCTGGGCGCCCGCGTCATCGGTTTCCCGGACAACAAGAACACGTCCCAGAGCAAGGGAGAAACCCTGGAAGACACGATCCGCATCGTCTCCGGCTATGCCGACATGATCGTCATGCGCCATCCGGTGGAAGGAGCCGCCGCCATCGCCGCCTCCGTCGCCGGCATCCCGGTCGTCAACGCGGGAGACGGCGCCAACCAGCATCCGACCCAGACCCTGCTCGACATGTTCGCCATCCGCGAGACCCAGGGACGCCTCGACGGCCTGACCATCAACATGGTCGGCGACCTCAAGTACGGCCGCACCGTCCATTCCCTGTCCGAGGCCATGTCCGACTTCGATCCGCATTTCATCTTCACCGCGCCGGAAGAACTCCGGATGCCGAAGAAATACCTGGACTTCCTGGCGGCCAAAGGCATTCCTTACGAGGAGACCGAATCCCTCGAGGCGCACCTGGACGACTGCGACATCCTGTACATGACCCGGGTCCAGCAGGAACGCTTCCCGCTGAAAGAAGACTACGAGCGGGTCAAGGACGTCTACGAACTCAATGCGTCCATGCTCGGCGGCGTCCGGGAGAACATGAAGATCCTGCATCCGCTTCCGCGGGTCGGCGAGATCCATACCGACGTCGACACGACCCCGTATGCCTACTATTTCCAGCAAGCCCGCGGCGGAATGTATGTCCGAATGGCAGTTATTTCTTATTTATTGGGATATCGCTAAAAAATTATTATATTCGCAGCGATTTCCAATTTGAAATCGTAACCACATTAATAACATTCTCTTTAAATTTGATATGGGAAAAGTTCACGTATTCAACGCTGGCCCCTGCATCCTGCCTGAGCAAGCCATCGACAACGCCATCGCGGCGCTCAAAGATTTCAAAGGAACGGGCATCTCCGTCCTCTCCATCTCCCACCGTACGAAAGAATGGGAAGAGACCATGAACGAGTGCCGCGCACTCTGGAAGGAACTTCTCGATATTCCGGACACCCATGAGGTCGTCTTCCTCGGCGGCGGCGCCAGCCTCCAGTTCCTCTATGTAGCCATGAACTACCTGGAGCACAAGGCTGCCTACCTCGATACCGGCGTATGGGCCCACAAGGCGCTCCAGCAGGCCCAGGGCATCGGCGAGGCCTATGCCATCGCCTGCTCCAAGGACAAGAACTACACCTACATCCCGAAGGGTTACGAGATCCCGACCGACATCGACTACCTGCATATCACGACCAACAATACCATCTACGGCACCGAAATCAAGGAAGACTATGACTGCCCGGTTCCGCTGATCGCCGACATGTCCTCCGACATCATGTCCCGTCCGGTCGATGTCAGCAAGTACGCCCTCATCTACGGCGGCGCCCAGAAGAACGTCGGTCCTGCCGGTGTCATCTTCGCCATCATCCGCAAGGACCTCCTCGGCAAGGTCACCCGCTACATCCCGACCATGCTCGACTACCGGACCCACATCGAGAAGGAGTCCATGTTCAACACGCCGCCTGTATTCGCCATCTATGTCATGACCGAGACCCTCAAGTGGCTCAAGGGCATCGGCGGCGTCAAGGCCATCCAGAAGATCAACGAGGAGAAGGCCGCCCTGCTGTACAATGAAATCGACCGCAACTCCATGTTCGTCGGCACCGCCGCGAAGGAAGACCGTTCCCTGATGAACGTCTGCTTCGTCATGGCCCCGGGCAAGGAAGACCTCCAGGACGAGTTCATGGCCTTCGCCAAGGCGCAGGGCATGGTCGGCATCAAGGGCCACCGCAGCGTCGGCGGTTTCCGCGCCTCCCTGTACAATGCCTGCAAGAAAGAAGATGTCGAAGCCCTCGTGGCCTGCATGCAGGAATTTGAAAAACTTCACAAATAAACCGGTATCATGAAAGTATTGGTTGCAACCCAGAAGCCGTTCTCGGCAGCGGCTGTCGCCGGAATCAAGGACATCGTCCTTGCCGCCGGCCATGAATTTGCCGTCCTTGAAAAATATCCGGAGCAGGCAGACCTGGTCAAGGCCGTCGCCGATGCCGACGCCCTCATCATCCGCTCCGACAAGGTCACCGCGGAAGTCCTCGAGGCCGCCAGGAACCTGAAGATCGTCGTCCGCGCCGGTGCCGGTTTCGACAACGTCGACCTCGCCGCCGCCACCGCCCACAAGGTTGTCGTCATGAACACCCCGGGCCAGAACTCCAACGCCGTCGCTGAACTGGCCATCGCCATGATGATCTTCATGAGCCGCAACCAGTTCACCCCCGCCACCGGCGGTGAGGTCATGGGCAAGCGCCTCGGCATCCAGGCCTTCGGCAACGTCGGCCGCCTGGTCGGCGCCAAGGCCAAGGCCCTCGGCATGGAACTGATCGCTCTCGACCCGTTCCTGACCCCCGAACAGATCGAAGCCGGCGGCGCCAAGCCGGTCTTCAACGTGGAAGAACTCTACAGCAATGCGGATTTCGTCTCCGTGCACATCCCGGCCCTCCCAGCCACCATCAAGAGCATCGGCTATGACCTGATCACCAAGATGCCGAAGGGTGCGACCCTCGTCAACACCGCCCGCAAGGAGGTCATCGACGAAGAAGGCCTGATGCGTGCCCTCGAAGACCGCCCGGACCTCAAATACATCACCGACGTCATGCCGGACAACTACGAAGCCCTGCGCGAGAAATTCGGTCTGCGTGTCTTCGCCACCCCGAAGAAGATGGGTGCCCAGACCGCTGAGGCCAACATGAACGCCGGCCTCGCCGCCGCCCGCCAGATCGTCGATTATTTTGCCACCGGCAACACCCGTTTCCAAGTGAACAAATAGTATGGTACGCGTTAAACCTTTTGCAGCCCTCCGCCCGCCGAAGAACATCGTCACCGAAGTCGCTGCGCCCCCGTATGACGTCCTGAACTCCCAGGAAGCCAAGGACATGGCAGGAGAGAAATCTCTCCTGCACATCACCAAGCCCGAGATCGATTTCGACCCGATCGCCGACGAACACGCACAGGCCACCTACGACAAGGCCGTCGCCAACTTCAAGGAGTGGCAGGCCAAGGGCTGGCTGGTCCGCGACGAGAAGGAAAAATACTATGTCTATGCCCAGACCATGGGCAAGCGTACCCAGTACGGTCTCGTCCTCTGCGCCCACACCGACGACTATGCCTCCGGCAAGATCAAGAAGCATGAACTGACCCGCAAGGACAAGGAAGACGACCGCATGATCCACGTGCGCATCCAGAATGCGAACATCGAACCGGTCTTCTTCGCCTTCAAGGACAACGAAGAGCTCAACGGAATCGTCGCCCGGACCGTCGCCGGCAAGCCGGAGTACAAGTTCACCGACGAGAACAAGTTCGGCCACGCCTTCTGGGTGATCGACGACGATGCGACGATCGCGCGCATCACCGAGATCTTCACCCATGACATCGACGCGTTCTACGTCGCCGACGGCCATCACCGCACGGCGGCCGCCGCCCGCGTCGGCGCCGAGAAGAAAGCCCAGAATCCCCACCATACCGGGGACGAGGAATACAATTTCTTCATGGCCGTCTGCTTCCCGCAGAGCCAGCTGAAGATCATTGACTACAACCGCGTCGTCAAGGATCTGGCCGGTCTCTCCGAAGAAGAATTCCTCCACGCCCTGGAAGCCGACTTCGAGGTCAGCCTCGTCACCAAGCCGCGCTGCGGCCGCCCGGCGAAGCCCTATGAGCCGTCCCACCTGCACAACTTCTCCATGTACCTGGGTGACAAGTGGTACAGCCTCGAGGCAAAACCCGGCCGTTTCGACGACAATGACCCGATCGGCGTCCTCGACGTCACCATCCTCTCCAACCTCGTGCTGGACAAGATCCTCGGCATCAAGGATCTCCGCACCGACAAGCGCATCGACTTCGTCGGCGGCATCCGCGGCCTGGGCGAACTCGCCCGCCGCGTCGACAGCGGAGAGATGAAGGTCGCGTTCGCCCTCTACCCGGTCTCCATGGAACAGCTGATGAACATTGCCGACAGCGGCAACATCATGCCTCCGAAGACGACCTGGTTCGAGCCGAAACTCCGCTCCGGTCTCGCCATCCATACGCTGGCATAGCGCACGCACGATACATTTTCTTCACCTGGCCCGGTTTCGCAGACGAAATCGGGCCTTTTGCTGAATGGTTTTGGCCGCTTGCCTTTCCTGCTGCTTTTCCTGGCCCACAACTTCCTCGCCTTGCCGCTGCTGGGCCGGAAGAAACATGTCTCCTACGCATGCCTGACCGCGGTGCTGGTTGCCGGTCTTGCGCTCGTGCTCTTTTCCCGGCCGCGGCCGGAGGAAGGTCCCGGCCCCGGAGAATCCGCCCCGTCCCCTGGACCCGAGCGTCATGAAATTCCTGCTCGGCCTGCTCATGCTCGTGGCCAACTTCGGCGTCAGGAGTTATTTCCGCGGACTGGAAAACGAACAGCGGATGGAAGACCTGGAGAAAGAGAACCTGCACCAGCAGCTCGAGTACCTGCGGTACCAGATCAATCCGCATTTCTTCATGAACACGCTGAACAACATCCACGCCCTGGTCGACATCGATCCGGAGCAGGCGAAATCCAGCATCGTGGAACTCTCCCGCCTCATGCGGCACATCCTGTATGAAGGAGAGAAACCGACCATTCCGCTGGACAAAGAGACGGATTTCCTCCGCCACTATGTATCCCTGATGCGCCTGCGCTATGCCGATACCGTCCGGGTCGACCTGGAACTGCCCGAAGAAACCGGCGGCATCGAAGTTCCGCCCTTGGTCTTCGTTTCCTTCGTCGAGAACGCCTTCAAGCATGGCGTCAGTTACGAAGAACCTTCCTTCATCCGGGTCTCGATGCAGGCAGACGGCGGAAAACTGATCTTCAAATGCGCCAACAGCCGCCACCTGACCCATCCCGACGACAGCCGGGGCATCGGACAAGAAAATGTACGCCGGCGCCTCGACCTGCTCTACGGCTCCTCCTATACCTTGCATTACGATGTCCGGCCGGACGTCTATGACGTACTCCTCGTCCTCCCGGTCCTCCCTGAGAAACTCCCTGAACCCGCCGAATCATGATCCGTTGCCTTGCCATCGACGACGAGCCCCTCGCCCTCCGGCAGCTCGTCTCCTATATCGAGAAAGTTCCCTTCCTGGACCTCGTGGCCGCCTGCCCCAGCGCCGTCAAGGCGCGGGAGATCCTCTCGCGCGAAGCCGTCGATGTCCTTTTCGTCGACATCAACATGCCCGACATCAGCGGCATGGACTTCGTCAAGTCCCTGGCCGCTCCGCCGATGATCGTCTTCACGACAGCGTATTCGGAATATGCCGTCGAGGGTTTCAAGGTCGATGCCGTCGACTACCTGCTCAAGCCCTTCGGTCTGGATGATTTCCGGAAAGCGGCCAACAAGGTCAAGAAGATCTTCGACAGCGAACACCAGCCGGTCGCGATCTCCGCGGCTGACTCCGACGACGCCATTTTCTTCAAGACGGAATACAAGGTCGTCCGCGTCCCCATCGACAAGATCGTCTATGTGGAAGGCATGAGCGAATACCTCAAGATCCACGTCGAAGGCGAGAAGGAACCTGTCATCGTCCTGCTCAGCATGAAGAAACTGGAAGAACGGCTGCCGTCCTCCCGTTTCATGCGCATCCACAAATCCTACATCATCTGCCTGGACAAGATCCGCGAGGTCTCCCGCGGAAGGATCAGCGTCGCTCCGGAAGTCTCCCTGCCCGTCGGCGACAGCTACCGGGAAGCCTTCAACCAGTATCTGGACGCCAAGTTCCTCGGGAAATAGTCCCCCGCGTGGGAATTGTGCAAGAAATTCGTATCTTTGCACACGAACGAACTTGACAGCAGATGATCATCATGAAATTCGGCGGTACCTCCGTACAGAACGAGGCCGCCATCTCCCGTGTAATAGAAATCGTACGCGCCCGCCTGGAGCGGAAGCCCGTTGTCGTCGTATCCGCCCTTTCCAAGGTCACCGATCTCCTCTACAAGATCTGTGACGAAGCGGCCGCACGCCATACGGAACAGGCCAAGGAACATATCGAGGCCCTCCGCGAACGCCACCTCGGCCTGGCGGAAGAACTCCTCTCCGGCACGGAATTCCTCGACGAGGCCTATACCAAGGTAGACGCCCTCTGCCAGGAACTCGACGCGTTCGTCCACGCCGTCTGCGTGGTCGGCGACCTGACGCCGAAGAGCCGCGCGCGGATCATTTCCCGCGGCGAAGTCCTCTCCTCCACCCTGATCTGCTACGCCATGAACGCCCGGGGCATCCGGACGAACCTGGTCGATGCGAAGAAACTGATCATCACGGATGACGACTACCTCAAGGGAGAGCCGGACAAGAAGGCCATCTGCGCCGTCGTGCCCGCCGAGATCGAAAAGGCCTACCGCAACGTCGAAGCCGTCATCACCCAGGGTTTCGTTTCCTCTGCCAGGGACGGTTCGACCACCGTTCTGGGACGCGGCGGTTCCGACTATACCGCTTCCCTGCTCGGCATGGCCCTGCAGGCGGAAGAGGTTCAGATCTGGACCGATGTCGACGGGGTCATGACCGCAGATCCCCGCGTCGTGGAGCATCCGATCACCCTCCGGGAAATCGCCTTCGAGGAAGCGGCGGAAATGGCCCACTTCGGCGCCAAGGTCCTCCATCCGATGACCATCGAGCCGGCGGTCCGTCTCGGCATTCCGATCTACGTCCTCGATTCGACCCATCCGGACAGCAAAGGCACCGGCGTCTTCGGTTCCGAGCGCATCCCGGACGGCATCAAGGCCGTGTCCAGCAAGGAGAACATCCAGGTCATCAACATCTTCTCGACCAAGATGCTCGGGGCTTCCGGCTTCCTGTCGAAGGTCTTCGGCGTCTTCAGTGACCACAAGGTTCCCGTCGACATGATCAGCACCTCCGAGGCCAATATTTCCGTGACCGTCGACGGAGGCACCGATCTCTCCGCCGTCGTGGCTGAACTCTCCGAATTCGCCGACGTCACCGTGGACCGCGACAAGTCGCAGATCTCCGTCATCGGCAAGAACCTCCACGCGGAGGCGGGACTTTTCGCCGCCCTGTCCAAGGCCCTCGGGCCCAACGGCATCCACATGATCTCCCAGGGCGCCACGTTCATCAACCTGAGCCTGGTCGTGGACCGCAGCATCTGCAAGGAGACGGTCCGCCTGATCCACCACTATCTCTTTGAAAATCATGCTTAAGCTCAAGAACGTTCCGGACCTGCGCAAGGTGCCCACTCCGTTCTGGTACTACGACATGGACCTGTTCCGCCGGACCATCGATACGGTGGCGGCCCTGTCGCAGGAGTACGGGGTCATCGTGCACTATTCCATCAAGGCCAACGCGGAGCCTCGCCTGGTCGACTACATCGCCGCGGCCGGCCTCGGGGCCGACTGTGTCAGCGGCAATGAAGTCCTCTATGCCCTGGAGCACGGATTCGCTCCGGAAAAGATCGTCTTCGCCGGTGTCGGCAAGACGGACCGGGAACTCTCCGACGCCCTGCGCGCCGGCATCGGTTCGTTCAACAGCGAGTCCCTGGAAGAACTCCAGACCCTGGACCGGCTGGCCGGGGAGATGGGACTGAAAGCCAACGTATCCGTCCGGATCAACCCGGATGTCGACGCCCACACCCACCGGTTCATCACGACCGGCCTGGAGATGGACAAGTTCGGCATTCCGAAAAAGGACATGGACCAGGTCATTGACCTGGTCAAGAGCAGCCGGAACCTGCATTTCAAAGGCCTGCATTTCCATATCGGGTCGCAGATCACGGACGTGGAGAATGTCTTCACGAACGAATGCATCAGCGCCAACGGCATCGTCGCCTACTTTGAAGACCATGGACTGCGGGTCGACAACATCGATCTCGGCGGCGGCCTGGGCGTCGATTACTACAACCCCGACAGCCATGCCGTTCCGGAGTTCGGCCTGTGGTTCCAGACCCTGACCGAGCACCTGCGCCACCGGCCGGACCAGCAGATCCATGTCGAGCCGGGCCGGGCCCTGGTCGCCCAGTGCGCCTCACTGGTCGCGCGCGTCATTTTCGTCAAGGAAGGCGAACGGAAGAGTTTCGTCATCCTGGACGCCGGGATGAACGACCTGCTGCGCCCCGCCCTCTACGGCGCCTACCACAAGATCGAAAACCTGACGTACAAGTCCGACGAACTGCGGCTGTACGACGTCGTCGGACCGGTCTGCGAATCCACCGATGTCTTTGCCGAGGACCGCACCCTGCCGCTGACCCGCCGCGGCGACCTGGTCGCCCTGCGCAGCGGCGGCGCCTATGGCTCCGTCATGAGCAGCACGTACAACATGCGGGCGCCCGCCTACGCCGTCTTCTCCGACGAGCCCTTCCCCGATTTCAAATAGAGCACAATAAGAAACCGCAGGTCGCTTCAGGCAACCTGCGGTTTCATTTTCAAGGGGACTTTTACAGTTCCCAGGCGAGGGCGGAGGCGCCGAGGATGGCGGCGTCGGATTCCTTGAGCTGGGAGTAGACCAGTTTGACCTTGCCGCGCCAGAGCGGGAGGACATTCTCGTTCATCGCCTTGGTGATCGGCTCGGTGAGGAATTCCTTGCTGCGGGCGAGACCGCCGAAGAGGACGATCGCCTCCGGAGCGGAGAACTCGATGAAGTCAGCCAGTTTCTCGCCGAGGATGCGGCCGGTGTAGTCGAAGAGCTTGAGCGAGAGGGCGTCACCTTCCTTGGCAGCATCGTAGATGTCCTTGGAGGTAATCTTGTCCAGGCTGCGAAGCATGGACGGCTCGTCGCTCATCTCCAGCCACTCGCGGGCCGTACGGGCCATGCCGATGGCGGAGCAGTAGGTCTCGAGGCAACCGGTCTTGCCGCAGTTGCAGGGACGGCCGTTGTGGCGGACGGCGCAGGTATGGCCGAGCTCGCCGGCGAAACCGTCATGGCCATAGACCATCTTGCCGTCGATGACGATACCGGAACCGACACCGGTGCCGAGGGTGATCATGATGAAGTTCTTCATACCGCGGGCTGCGCCGTAGGTCATCTCACCCATGGCGGCGGCATTGGCATCATTGGTCAGGGAAACCGGAATGCCGTTCATGGCCTCGGAGAGAAGCTTCGCGAATTCGATGACGCGCGTGCCGCCCCAGGTCAGGTTGACCGCATTCTCGATGTTGCCGGTAAAATAGTTGCCGTTCGGGGCGCCGACGCCGATACCGCGGATGAGGCCTTCCGCCTTCGCTTCCACGATAATGCGTTTCAGGGCATCCGCCAGGTCGGCGATGAAAGGTTCGACAGCGGTGTGGGTGTCGGAGCGGATCACAGTCTGTGCAAGGACGGTGCCGCGGGCGTCGACGACGCCGCATTTGGTGGTCTGTCCACCTACGTCAATTCCAATGACAAGTTCTTGTGCCATAATTTGCAAGTCAGTTTAAAAAGTTCTTATTCAGTCCGGGATTATTCCACGGGAATGTCCTTGTTGACATTCTTGCTGCCGAAGAGGGCGTAGAAAATCATGTAAACGAGCACGGCGAGGACGATCACATAGCTGACGCGCAGCGAGCCGATCGTGGTACCGACGATGGAGTTCTGGATCAGAGGCAGGATACCGCCGCCGACGACCATCATCATGAAGATACCGGAAGCCTTCTCCGTATACTTGCCCAGGCCCTCGGTTGCCAGGTTGAAGATGCAACCCCACATGATGGAGGTGCAGAGACCCATCAGCACGAGGAACACGGTGAAGAGCGGCACGTTGTTAATCGCGAAGGAGCCGTTGCTGAAACCGACCATGGAGACACCGGTGCCGGCAGGGACGATCATGGAGATGATGACCAGGACGATACCGACGCAGGAAACGGTGAGCAGCTGCGCACGGCTGGAAATCTTGCCGCTGATGAAGCCGGAAGTCAGACGGCCGACCAGCATGAGCAGCCAGTACAGACCGGTCATACCGCCGATGATAGCGGCTGCGTTGGCGGAATTCGAAGGATCGAACAGGTTGAAGTTCGCTTCCTTGCCGAGGAAGTTACCGAAGGTGTTCGGGATACCGACCTCCATGCCGACATAGCAGAAGATCGCGATGGCGCCGAGGACGAAATGGCGGAAACTCCAAGGGCTGTGCTCAGCCTTCACGGAAGCGGCCTGGACCTTCTGCTGATGAGGTTCCTCGATCTTGGCGAAGTAGATGACGATGAAGGCGACGACGAAGATGGCGATGGCGCCGAACAGCATCGGGCTGACCTCAGCGATCGTCGTGCTCTTGGTGATGGCACCGACATAAGCACCGACCATGATCGGAGCGATGGTTCCGGCGAAGGAGTTGCAGGCGCCGCCGAGCTGGAGCAGCTGGTTGCCCTTCGTTCCGCCGCCGCCGATGAGGTTCAGCATCGGGTTGACAACCGTATTCAGCATACAGACGCAAAGACCGCAGACGAACGCGCCCAGCAGGTAGATGGCGAAGCCGGGGACACCGGAGCTGAAACCGGAGAAGTACTGAATGACCAGGCCCACGATACCGACCGCGATGGCGATCAGCGCCGTCTTCTTGTAGCCGACCTTGGTCAGCATGTTTCCGGCGGGGATACCCATGAAGAGGTAAGCCAGGAAGTTCATGAAGTTACCCATGAAACCGAGCGCAGGATTGTTTCCTACTGCGTCGTCCATTGTCCAGATGTTGCCGACAGGGGCAGCCATGTTGGTTACGAATGCAATCATCGCGAAGAGGAAGAACATCGTGATGATGGCCACGAGATTGGAGTTTTTCTTTGCCATAACGTTTTATGTATTAATTAAGATATTGTCGGGGCACAATAGCGCAGTTCGCAAACCGCGATTGTACAAATTTATAAAAAAAAAGGATAACATCCGCCGCCGGACCGAAAAATATTCAATCGTTTCAAACATGGGGGGAACATGAGGCTGCGGGGCGGACATAAAAAGATAGGCCGGAGCTTTCCCCAAAACTCCGGCCCGTATATAAAACGAACTTAACAAATAGACATGGAAAAAACTTTTCGAATGTCCGAGTGCAAAGGTACGGCTTTAAATCGTTTTGTCCAAATTTTTCTTACAATTTTTAAGGAATTTTTTGTCATACATGTTAAATCAAATGTTTAAAATGTTTTAATTCTTACAATCCCCCGCTTCTGATTTGTAATAAAAACGGCCCGTTAACTGACTGGAACGAGCCGTTTTATCCCTTGTTTTGGGACTTTTCCGGCCTACTCAACCAAGGTCCCCTCAAAGGTTGTCGGGTAATCCCCGAATTTCAGGGAAAGGGTCAGTTTATCCCCGTCGATCGTGCCGGTCAAGTCCGTCACCATGTAACGGTCATACTCGATCCTGGCGGGATAGGTCAACGGAATAATCTCATTTCCGGTCAGGACCACTTTCCCGTCCGAAGCCTTGGCCGTGATATCCGGTACCAGGATGTCCAGGGTCACCGGCATCATCGGCACGAACTTGACCTGATGGAGCAGCAATTCGGCTTTGCCGGCTTCCTGGTCATACATGACCGTAAACACGGTCTCCGGAGACGGATAGTTTACATCGAAGTAAATGACTTCCATCGTCCCCATGTAATCAAACTGGCCGGAAGGAACCTCCTCTTTCGGGTCCTTCGAGCAGGAGAAAAGCAGCGCGGCGGCTGCCAGAACAAGCATTAACTTTTTCATATACAACACAATTTAAAATGTCAGACGGATGCCGGCTTCCACCCGGCGGGGCTTGCCCCGCTGAAAGAAAGAATGGCCGACAGACTTGAAATAAAACGTATCGAATTCCCTGTCCGTCAGGTTGTTCCCGACAACGAACAGATCGAAATCCTCAAATGAGAGAGTCAGGTCCGCAGCTGCCAGCAGATAAAAAGGCTGGCTCAGCGAGTTGTCCTCGTTCCACCAGATCCGGCCGACGCCGCTGCCCGAGACCCCGGCCGTCAGGCTGCGGAGCGGTCCGTCCGCAAAGGTGAAACGATAAGCCGCACGCAGGGACAGGGTATGCTCGGGCGCATACGGAATCCGGCAGCCCGCATAATCGGCATGGCCGTCGGAATAGGTCTTGAACACGGCATGGGCAGACCCCCAGGCCCCGTCCAGACGAAGACCGCCATGGACATAGGAAACTTCCGCCTCCGCTCCGTAAGACTCGGACCGGCCGGCGTTGGCCATCATGCGTCCGGTGCTTTTCCCGGGCGGGAACACCGTAATCTGCTGGTTCCGGCAGGCAATATAGAAAAGCGCGAGCTGGGAGGAGAATCCGCCATGATGCCACCGCCCGCCGATCTCGGCGTTCAGGCTGGTCTCAGGCTTGTAGGAGGTATTTTCCGCCCGGCTCTGCGTCGCACCGTCCAGATGGACGCCCATGTCCGCCATCATCCCGTTCATCATCTCATTCTGAAGAAGATCCGAGAAGATCTGGGTATTGAAGCCGCCGGCCTTGTAGCCCTTGGAAAGCGTCAGGTAGACCTGGCCGTCCCCTGCATCGTACAAGGCGGAAATCTTCGGCAGGACCTGGAAATACAAGTTGCTCTTATCGCCGGCATAGACGGTTTCATACGCGCGGTAAGCCGGCATGACCGTCAGTCTGTAGTGCACGAGCGACCGGCTGTCGTAGGACATGAAATGGCCTTCATGGTCGATCCGCAGGCCCGCCGTCAGCAGCCAGCGGCCGAAGGTAAAATAGGATTCATGGTAGAGCGCGGCGTTCCAGGAAGCCAGCCCGAAGTCGCTCCCGATGACAAAATGCTCCTCCTCGAACGAAAGCTTGCCGAAGAATTCGGGGATGTGGGAATTGGCATTGTCCAGGATGAGGGTCCGGATGCCGTCCGGCTTGAAATCGACCGGCGCATGCATGGCATTATAGCGGACAAAGGCGAAGACGCCGCTCTGGCTGTCCCACCAGGAGACCTTGGAAACCGGCTTGAAGACAACCTCCTGCGTCAAGGCACCCTGGCGCTGGCGCTGGGTCAGCGTGAACATCGAAGCCCGGGTGAAATCCTGGTCCAGGTCCATCCGGTCGAAGAGCCCCTGCAGGCTGGTGACACTGTACAGGGTATATGTCTCCCGCTCCCAGGTCAGTTTGTTTCCGGCCAGGACGGAGACCCGGCGGTAAGCCGCCTTGTCGTTGTAGTCGACCGAAAGCAGTTCGCCATCCACGAACTGCCGGTAGGGCCACCCGCCCTGCTCCAGCCAGGACACGGTCAGGTTCTGGTCCATCCGGACGCCGGAAGGGAGCGTCCGCTCGTGACGCAGGCGGAAAGAGGCCGCGTCGGAAGGATCGCAGGCCCGGCCGTCGAACGTGTTCGTATAGAATCCGCCGGTATGGCGGTATCCCGCCGCTACGCCCACGTGTTCTCCATACCAGGAGCCCCGCGCGGTGAACGTCCGGCCGCTTCCATAGGAAAGGGAGGCCCGGCCGCCGCGGAACGAAGACGGTCCCAGCGTGGCCAGATGCAGGACGCCGGTCATGGCGTTGCGGCCGAAGAGGGTCCCCTGCGGCCCGCGCAGCAAATCGGCCCGGCGGATGTCCAGGAAATCGAAATCGTAGTTGTTCTTGTCAAGGATGGGAATATCGTCGATGTACAGGCCGAGCACGGGATTGTCGATCCGGGAACCGAAGCCGCGCAGGTAGACCGAAGAGGTCATGGAAGAGCCGTAATCCGGAACATGCAGGTTCGGAACGATGGCAGAGAGGTCCCGGGGCGAACCCAGGCCTCTCTGCTCCATCTCATATACAAAGGCCGATGTGGAAGGTGACGCCAGCCGTTCCGGACGGACCGCGAATTTCACGGAAGAAGCGACAGAGGCTGCCGAAAGCGTATCGTACACCCCTTTCTCCGGCACTTCCGGACCCGGGAAAAAGGTCACTGCCGCGGACAAGATGACTGTCAACAAATCCACGGCACAAAAGTAGTGAATTCCAACGCCCGCTTTTAGGACAATCTGATTAATTTTAGGATTTTTTATTCCTATACTGCATCGGCGTCATCCCCTCGTGTTTGCGGAAGAACCGGGAGAAGTACGACTGGTCGTCCAGGCCGACCCGCACCGAAACATCGATGATCGGGATATCCTGCCGGCGGAGGAGTTCCCGGGCCAGGCTCATCCGGGAAATGTCGATCCACTCCTGGGCGGTCCGTCCGGTATGCGCCTTGACGCTCCGGTTGAGATGGTTGGCCGTGACGCCGAGTTCCGCCGCATAGGAAGAAACCAGGCCGACGACGCGGTTCCGGTCGAAGACCGCATCCAGGAAACGGTTGCTGAGGCTGTTTTCCTGTTCCGCAGGCCGGTCCCGGTCCGCCTGCTGGAGCAGGATGTCCAGACAGGCCGTGACGACCGCCCGGTCGCTGCGGTCCCGGTACAACTTGAGCAGCAATTCATCGAAGAAGCCCTCATCCTCTGCACGGAAACGGATCCGGACCGGCAGGGCCGCCTGCAGGACCCGGTAACTCCGGTCTTTCAGGATCCCTTCCTCAAACCCGCCGGCATACCCGATGCTGCTCCGGTACCAGTCCACCCGGAACGGGACGCCCGGCGGCACCAGCAGGAATTCGTGGTTATGGACCAGAAAGGCCGTTCCGGCGACTTCGGTCAGGACTTCGCCGGAAATCAGGTAGAACCAGGACCATCCGTCGAAGGCCCGGGCCGGAATCGGCGGCGACTCCTTGTAGCCGACCGTGTCCAGCTGGAAAATCGTAAAGGGAGAAGATAGCGGGATCATGTCAGCTGTTCCTGTATTCGGACGGGGTCATCCCCGTATGGGCCTTGAAAAATTTATAAAAGACGCTCTGGTTGGGGAAATGCAGGTGGAAGACGATTTCCTTGATCGTCGCGTCGGAATATTTCAGCATGTTCTTCGCCTCGAGGATGACGAAGGAATCGATCCAGTCCGGCGCGCTCCGGCCGCTGACCTGCTTGACCAGTTTGGACAGGTACTTCGGGGTCAGGCAGAGCCGCTCGGCGTAAAAGGCCATGTTCCGCTGCGAAGAGTGGTGTTCCGTCACCAGATGGATGAATTGTTCGAACACCATCCGGGCACGCATGGAGGGGGCCTTCGGCGACGACTTCCGGGCCTCGGAGAGTTTCCGGCTGATCACGGAACCCAGGACATAGAAACAGGAGGAGATCAGGGAACTCAAGGCTTCCTTCCGCATCGGGAAATCCAGCCCGAGCACCTCGATGGCCAGGGACAGGTAATTCCGGCAGATCTTCAGTTCTTCGCCGGACAGGGTCACGCCGGGGTTGTCCAGCAGGGTGATCCCTTCATTGAAGAGCCGGTTGAAATCGATATGGATGCCGCTCATGAATTCCTGGGACATGGCGACCACGATGAAATGGGGTTCCGCGCCCTCGCCCAGGCGGGCCACCCGGACAATATGTCCCGGGATGCAGACCAGCAGCGAGTTCTCCTGCAGGTGGAACGTATGGAGGTTGATGTCCAGGTCCAGGTCGCCCTGCAGGCAGAAGATCGCGACATACCCGTCGAAACGGCAGGGATTGCGCAAGGCGTCCATCGAGGTGAGATGCCGGATATCCGCGATGAAAAAATCATTGCCCAACTGGGCGTCATAGACTCCGGGGAACAGTTTCATGAACTTCCGGATGTCAAAAGTCTGCATTGTCTCTTCCATGATTGTGCCTGTTTGTCAGTCGTACTGTCAAAAGGACGAGAGTCCTATAACGTTTCAACCTTGGACAAACATAATACAATTATTGCAATTTTTCGCAAAATTCGACCAAATGACAATAAAGACGCCCTAAATCTCCCAAAATAGGTATCAAATAGGCAACCTTTTTGCATAGACCCCATCCTGCACGAATAGTCGAAACAACATGATCGAAATGAAAAAAATACTGACAACGACCGCACTGCTGACCTTGCTTTCCTTCGGGATGGCCGCCCAGCAGACCCTCACGCTCGATGAATGCCGCCGGATGGCGGTCGAGCACAACCGGGGCCTTGAGCAGGCCCGGACCCACGTGGAAATGGCCGGCTACGACCGGAAGACCGCCTTCGCCAACTACCTGCCGAACATCAGCGCCACCGGTTCCTATCTATATAACAACCGCAACATCGCCCTGATCAGCGACGCCCAGTCCGAGAAACTGACCGGAATGGGAACGCTCATGCAGGGGACGCTCGAAGGCGTGGCCGGCGGCGTCACCTCGCAGATTGCCGGGAAGATGACTGGTGCGATGGCCCAGCTCCAGACGGCAATCCAGAGCAACCCGGCGCTGGCCATGGAATACATGGGCAGCCCGATGTGGCAGACCGTGCTGGGCATGCTCGGACAGATGGATTTCTCCGGCATGACCCTGCCGGACATGTCCGCTGCAATCAATAGCATCGGCCAGGAGATCGACAATGCCCTGCATCCGGACCTCGAGCATGTCATGCTCGGTGCCGTGACCCTGCAGCAGCCGGTATTCGCCGGCGGCAAGATCGTCTATTCCAACCAGATCGCCCGGCTGGCCGAAGACCTCGCCCGCAGCCGCTATGACCAGCAGTACGCCGAAGTTCTCGTCGGCATCGACCAGGCCTACTGGCAGATTGTCAGCGTCGCCGCCAAGCGGGACCTGGCCCAGTCGTATGCCGGCCTGCTGCACCAGTTGGAGCACGATGTCGACGTGGCGGTCCGCGAAGGAGTCTCCACCCAGTCCGATGCCCTCCAGATCAAGGTCAAGGCCAATGAAGCGGACATGCTCCTGACGAAAGCCGAGAACGGACTGACCCTGGCGAAGATGCTGCTCTGCAAGGAAATCGGCCTGCCGCTCGACAGCGACATCCGGCTGGCCGACGAAGGACAGGACTTCATCCCCGCCCCGGAGCAGGAGCCCGAAAAAGACTTCGAAGCCATCCTGTCCGACCGTCCGGAGACCCGCAGCCTGGGCCTTGCCACGAAGATCTATGACAAGAAAGCCGACGTCGCGCGGGCGGACATGCTTCCGACCGTCGCCCTCGTCGCCAATTACATGGTCACGAACCCCAACGCTTTCAACGGTCTGAGCAACAGCTGGAACGGCGGCATGTTCTCCGCCGGCGTACTCGTCAACGTGCCGATTTTCCACGGCGGTGAGGCGCTCCAGAAGACGCGCAAGGCCCGCGCCGAAGCGAACCTGTACCGCAGCCAGCTGGCCGAGGCAGAGGATCTCATCCGCCTGCAGGTGACCCAGAACCGCCAGCAGCTGACCGAGGCCGGCGAGAAAGTCGCCATGGCTGAGAACAACCTCGCCCATGCGGAAGAGAACCTGCGCACCGCCACCCTCGGATTCGAGGCCGGCGTCATCGAGACGAACACCGTCCTCGCCGCGCAGACAGCCTGGCTCCAAGCCCATTCCGAACTGATCGATGCCGGCATCGAACGCCAGATGACCCAGGTCAACTTGGAAAAAGCCGAAGGAAATTATCACGCAGAATAATAAAAGAATACAAGATATGACACAGGAAAAGAAAAACTACAATCTGGTGGTCGGCGTCATCGCCCTTCTCGCCATCATCATCCTCATCGCCGTCATCGGCTGGTTCGTCTCCAAACCGAAACCGCTGATCATCCAGGGCGAAGTCGAAGCCAGCGAATACCGGGTATCCGGCAAGGTTCCGGGCCGCGTGGAAGAACTCTATGTCCGCGAAGGCCAGATGGTCCACAAAGGCGACACGGTCGTCTTCATCGACTCGCCGGAAGTCCGGGCGAAACTCGCCCAGGCTCAGGGTGCAGTCGCAGCCGCCAAGGCCCAGAACCGCATGGCCCAGAACGGCGCCCGCCGCGAGCAGATCACTGGTGCCTATGAACTCTGGCAGCAGGCGCTCGTGCAGCAGGACGTCATGAAGAAATCGTTTGAGCGCGTCCAGAAACTGTATGACCAGAAGGTCATTTCCGCCCAGAAATACGACGAGACGAAAGCCCGGTACGATGCTTCCGTCGCCCAGGCGAACGCCGCCAAGAGCCAGTATGACATGGCCGTCGCCGGCGCCCGCGCCGAAGACAAGGAAGCCGCGCAGGCCCTGGTGGACCGCGCCAACGGCGCCCTCCAGGAAGTGGAAGGCTATCTCGGCGAACTGTACCTGACCGCTCCGTCCGACGGCATCATCTCCGCCACCTTCCCGAAGGTCGGCGAACTGGTGGGCCAAGGCTCCCCGATCATGACCGTGACCGACCTGAGCGACATCTGGTTCACGTTCAACGTCCGTGAGGACTACCTCCACGGCCTGCAGCAGGGCGATGTCATCCAGGTCCAGATCCCGGCCCTGGACAACAAGGTCATCAGTGCGACTGTCAACTACCGCGCCGTCCGCGAGTCGTTTGCGACATGGAAGGCTACCAAGGAGACCGGCATGTACGACGCCAAGACCTTCGAGGTCCGCGCCGTTCCGAACGAGGTTGTCGAAGGAATCTATCCGGGCATGACCGCTATCCTCAAAGACGCAAGGAGATAAATCATGGGAGTCTGGCAAAACATATGGGCGGTCGTCCGCCGGGAACTGAGAATCTGGCGGCGACGCCCGGTCTACCTCCTCGGCTCCATCGGCACGATCGCTTTCTGCGCCATCTTCTTCCTGACCTTCTTCCGGGACGGACTGCCGCACGACCTGCCGATCGGCATCGTGGACAACGACAACTCGTCGATGTCGCGGAATTTCGTCCAGCAGCTTGATGCCACCCAGCTCGGCAAAGTTGTGCAGTACAGCAACTTCGAAGAAGCGAGGGAGGATATGATGAGTGGCAAGATCACCTCGATCTGCGTCATTCCGGAAGGGATGTACGCCGATGTGAGCGCCAACCGCCGCCCGACCTTCACCTACTACCTCAACGGGCTCTACTTCGTCGGCGGCGCCCTGGCCTACAAGGACATCCTGACGATGATCAACCTGACAAACGGAGCCGTCCAGCGGCAGGTTCTCCGGGCCAAGGGAGTCAATGAGCGGGAGATCATGGGCCGGATCCGGCCGATCGACGTCGACACGCACCAGATTGGCAACGTCTATACTAATTATGGGTATTACCTGACCAACATCCTGCTGCCGGGCATGCTGGAACTGATCGTCATCATCGTGCTGATCTACTCGCTCGGAACGGAACTCAAGTACGGCACGTCGAAACACCTGGTCCAGACCGCCGGCGGTTCGATGCTGGATGCCGTCCTCGGCAAGTTGCTCATCTACACCCTGCTGTTCTCCGGCATCGGACTGGTGCTGATCATCCTGTTGTACCACTGGATGGGTTTCCCGATCGCCGGATCGATCTGGAACATGTTCCTGGCCATCGTACTGATGGTCCTGGCTTCTGAATCCATCGCGATTTTCATCCTTGGCTGCCTGCCGGTGCCCCGGCTCGCCCTCAGCATCGGCGCTTTGTACAGCGTCCTGGGTTTCACCCTGTCCGGCTTCACCCTCCCGATCGAAGCGCTGCCGCCGTACGTCCAGGGACTGGCCGTCGCCTTCCCGCTGCGGCACTACTACCTGTTCTACGTCCAGGAAGTCATCTTCGGCGCCGGGTTCGCCGGATGGTGGCAGGAGGTGATCCACCTGCTCGTCTTCCTGTTCCTCCCGCTCGCGGTGCTGCCGCGGCTCAAGGGCGCCTTCATCAACCAGAATTTCCCGAAAAACTGACAATATGGCCAAGAAAGATACATATTTACGCACGTGGCTGCACGACACTTGGGAAATCGGTATCCATGAATTCCGCAGCATCTTCAAGGATGGCGGCGTCATGCTGATCTTCTTCGTCGCCGGCCTGGTCTATCCGCTGCTCTACAACGTGATCTACCAGAACGGCATCCTCGAGGACACGCCGATCGCCGTCGTGGACAATGCCGCCTGCAGCGAAAGCCGCCGGTACATCCGGGAAATGGATGCGACCCGCGAAGTCCGGGTCGCCTACCGCTGCATGGACATGGCGGAGGCGGAACGGCTCATGCAGGAGCGGAAGATCAACGGCATCGTCCTCTTCCCGGGCGATTTCGGTGAGAAACTCGCGCACATGGAGACCGCGACGCTGTCCGTCTACTGCGACATGTCCAGTTTCCTGTACTACAAGAACGCCCTGATGGCGGTCAACCACGTCATGCTCCATGAGATCGGTCAGATCCAGATCGAGCGCTACGCGGCCGCCGGATTCACGGACATCGAAGCGGCCCAACTGGTCCAGGCGGTTCCGTACGAAGAAAACAATCCGTACAACAACGCCTTCTCCTACAGCTTCTTCCTGCTGTCCGCCATCCTGTTCGTGATCATCCAGCAGACCCTGTTCTACGGCATGTCCCTGCTCGCCGGCACCATGCGGGAGCAGAACCGCAGTTTCGCTTCCCTGCCGGACCGCATGCACGGTCACGGCGTCGGCCGCATCGTCCTCGGCCGCGGCGGCGCCTACTGGCTCCTCTACATGGGTATCGGCATGTACATCGCCTACATCGTTCCGGCCATTTTCGGCCTGCCGCAGCGCGGAGACTTCTTCGACATCCTGCTGCTCCTGCTCTTCTTCGTGACCGATTGCGTGTTCTTCAGCATGACCTGGAGCACCCTGATCACGAAACGCGAGACGGTGTTCGTCCTGTTCCTCTTCATGTCGCCGATCTGTCTCTTCCTGACCGGCACCTCCTGGCCGACCGTCGCATTCCCGGGCTTCTGGAAAGTCTTCAGCTGGCTCTTCCCGACGACCTTCGGCTGCCAGGCGTTCATCAACATGAGCGCCGCGGGCGGAGACCTGGCGACGGCGCATGACCAGATGATCGCCCTGACACTGCAGACCGTCATTTACTTCGTCCTGTCGATGGCGGCCGTCTCGCTTGAGAACTGGGTCCTGCGCAACAAGGAACGGATCCGCGAAGAAGGAGCCCGCCGCATCGAAGCGCGTTTCGGCGTCGACCTGGCCGAGGCCAACGAGCGCGACCTGCGCATCATCCGCGGCGAATAATCCCGCCGAACCCTTGTCCAAGTGCTGCAAAATTCGTATTTTGCAGCACTTAATCATTTGAAACACATGCTCGGAAATTTTACCTTTTACAATCCTGTCAAACTGATTTTCGGCAAGGATGCCCTGAAACTCCTGGCCGCGGAACTGATCCAGTACGGTCCCCGGGTCATGCTCAGCTACGGCGGCGGCTCGATCAAGCGGAACGGCATCTATGACCAGGTCATGGAAATCCTCCGCATCACCGGCAAGGAAGTCTTCGAAGATCCCGGAGTCATGCCGAATCCGACCATCGGGAAACTGAAGGAAGGCGCCCGGATCGCCCGGGAGAACAACGTGGACCTGATCCTCGCCGTCGGCGGCGGATCCGTCATCGATTACGCCAAGGGCGTGGCGGCTTCCGCTTGGTGCGAAGAGGATCCCTGGGAGAAGTATTACATGCGGGAAGAGAATCCTTCCTGCCGGATCATCCCGGTCGGCAGCATCCTGACCATGGTGGGAACCGGTTCGGAGATGAACGGCGGTTCCGTCATCACCAACCCGGACCTCAAACTCAAGATCGGGAAGGTGTTCGGCCCGGAGAATTTCCCGAAGTTCTCCGTCCTCAACCCGGAATTTACCTATACGGTTCCGCATTACCAGATGGTCGCAGGCTTCTTCGACATCATGTCCCACCTCATGGAGCAGTATTTCTCCGGCGAGGATGACAACACGTCCGATTACATCGCCGAGGCGCTGATGCGCTCCCTGATCCGGAACTCCCGGATCGCCGTCCGGAATCCGCGGGATTACGAGGCGCGGAGCAACATCATGTGGACGTCGACCATGGCCCTCAACACCATGACCAAGATGGGAAAGGCGCAGGACTGGATGGTCCACATGATCGGACAGAGCATCGGGGCGTTCACCGATGCGACCCACGGCATGACCCTGTCAGCCGTTTCCCTGCCCTATTACCGGTACATCATGCCGTACGGCCTGCCGAAGTTCGTCCGTTTCGCAACGGAGGTCTGGGGCGTTGACGATCACGGGACGGATGCGGAGGTCGCGGAGAAAGGCATGCGGGCCATGGAGGCATGGATGAAGGAGATCGGCGTGGTCCTGCATGCGGCGGAACTGGGCGTGACGGAGGACATGCTGGACGACATCGCGGCCGGCGCTCCGATCTGCACGGGAGGCTATAAGGTGCTGAACCACGATGAAATCGTGGAAATCCTGCGTCGGAGCATGTAGCGCTCCCATTTTCCCGAATGAGATCCGGATAACCCCGCCGCGGGTTGTCCGGATTTGCTTTTTTTAGGGGTCGGACCGCTAAAAACGGCCACAGACCGCGTTAAAATGCAGTTTTTCGGAACAACGTTACATTTTTTTTATTACATTTGTATTGCAAAACCAAACGATCATCATTCTACTGAAAAACTTCCGGAAAGATACTGACCCAAACCGGTTTCGTACCGGCTGTTAATCTTTCATGATTGGGGTGGGAACGTCGTTGAGACGTTCCTGCCCTTTTTGCTGTGGCAAAAAGGGCACGGCTATTTCGCTACCGGCGGAGTGAAAACGAAGGGGATGACCGGACATGTTCCGGTCATCCCCGTGAAGCGGAAAGCGACGGACGGCTACCGCCAGAGGTAGCGGCTCACGTAGTCGACGATGTGGCGGCGCCACAGCACCCAGTCGTGTCCGTTCTCATACTCGGGAAGCGTCTTGAATGCGACGCCGTTGTCCACCATGGCGTATTCATAGCAGTAGAAACTACGCTCGCCGCCGCGAGCCTGGCTCGAATTGGGATTCAGCAGGCATTCGACCTTGACGAAATCATACATGCCAACAGCCAGGCAGATGTTCTTCTGCTTCAGCACCGGATTGGCGAACAGGTCCAGGTCGATGTCGGTCGTCGTCGGAGCGCTCATCGCGAAATAATACTGGAACTCCTCCGGATGGTTCAGCAGGGTGAACATCGTCGTCGCACCGCCCATAGAAAGGCCTGCGAAAGCACGCTTGGCCGGGTCGGTCGTCGCGTTGTAATGGGCCACGGCGTACGGCAGGATGTCCTGCAGGACATTCTGGTCCAGTTCCTCGCGACGGCCGCGGAAGAAACGGTTGCCGTTCGGAGTCAGGATGACGAACGGTTCCGCGACCATCCCTTTCTCATACAGATTGTCCATGATGGAAGCCAGACCGTTGTTGATCCAACTGGCCTCCGTTCCGCCGCCGCCATGGTACAGGACCAACACCGGATAAGGTTCCGCACGCTTCGGATCGAAGCCGTAAGGCAGATATACGCCGAAACGGAGCACCTCGTCCGAGAGGGACGAAGGAATCTCGGCATAATGATACGTCCCCTTGTGGGCAGCCGTCGGCGCTTCGAGGGAACGGTCCTGACTGAGGGACTGTCGGACCGGGTCATACGGGACATAGACGGCGCTGAAACGGTCTTCGCCGCTCAGGTCCGTGGCATTCAGGTCGCGGTTCTTGGGCGGGTTGGCCGGATCCCAGCATTCCTTTCCGTCCGCGAAGAACTTGTACTTGTAGGTACCGCTGGGCAGCGGGAACGTGATACGCCAGACCCCGTCGGACAAGGTCATGTCATAATAAGGCTGCCGGGTGGTGTTCCACTGGACATATCCGTTTTTCCACTCATACGGACCGGCGTTCGTCGAGGTCTTGACAGATGCATCGCCCAGGTCGGAGAAGACCCATTCACCCTGGATCTTTACTTCCTTGTAGTTTTGATCGGGAAAACAGAAAGTAGCATAATAGCCGGTGGGAGAAGCTTCCGACCGGTAGACGGCCGTTTCGCTGATCGATGATTCGTTGACGGGGACATCCGTCTTACCCGTGCATGCGCACAGGAGGGCCAGCGCCAGGCTGGCAAACAATAGATTGCGTTTCATATCAGTGGGGTATCGGGTTATCAAAAACCGCTCTCCGCTTCCGGTCCGGCGAATGGCGCCGGGACCGGAATCCGGAAGCGGTATCGGTTACATGAAGATGTACTTGCAGAGGAAGAGGACTGCCAGTACGCAGATGGTCGGGTTCAGTTTCTTGATCTTCCCGCCGCACAGGTTGATGACGACATAGCTGATGATGCCGAGCAGGATGCCTTCGCTGATGCTGTAAGCCAGCGGCATGAGCAGCATGGTCACCAGCGCCGGGATCGCCTCGGAATAGTCGTTCCAGTCAATGTTCACGACCGGCGACATCATCATGACGCCGACGATGACGAGGACCGGGCCCGTCGCGGCGGACGGAATCGCCAGGAAGAGCGGGGAGAAGAACAGTGCAAGGAGGAAGAGGACGGCGACGGTGAAGGAGGTGAGGCCGGTACGGCCGCCTTCCGCGACACCCGCCGCGCTCTCGATGTAGGTCGTCGTAGTGGAGGTGCCGAAACAGGCGCCGGCCACGGTGGCGATGGAGTCGGCCATCAGCATCTTGCCGATGCCTTCGACCTTGCCCTCCTTGTCGACCATGCCCGACTTCACGGAAACGCCGACGACGGTACCGATCGTATCGAACATGTCGATGAACAGGAAGGTGATGACGACACCCAGCATCTTCCAGGACAGGATCTGGCCCCATTCGAACTGGCAGAAGATCGGGTCGATGGACGGCGGAGCGGAAACCACGCCGGTGAACTTCGTGATGCCCATCGGAATGCCGATCAGGGAGGTCACGAGGATGCCGATGAGGAGACTGCCGCGCACCTTGAGCACGACGAGGATGGACGTGATGAAGAAACCGATGATCGCCAGGAGGACTTCGGGACTGCCGAGTTCGCCGAGGGCGACGGAGGTGGACTCATTGTTGACGATGAAGCCGGCGTTGCGCAGGCCGATGAAGGCGATATACAGGCCGATGCCCACACCGATGGCATTCTTCAGGCTGACCGGGATGGCATCTACGATCAGCGATCGGATGTTCGTGACCGTCAGCAGGATGAAGATGACACCTTCCAGGAAGACGGCGGTCAGGGCGAACTGCCAGGAGCAGCCCATGCCGAGGCAGACGGTATAGACGAAGAAGGCGTTCAGGCCCATACCCGGCGCGAGGCCGAACGGTTTCTTGGCATAAAGCGCCATCACGAAGGTACCGACGAGGGCGGCGAGCGCCGTGGCGGTGAAGACGGCATTGGTCGGCATGCCCTGGCCTTCCAGGGCGCCGAAGATACTCGGGTTGACGGCCAGGATATAGGCCATCGTCAGGAAAGTGGTCAGACCGGCGACGATCTCGGTCCGGACTTTATGCTTCGAATTGTCGAATCCGAAGGCTTTAGCAAGGAAAGGACTCATGGTATCCGGATGTTAGAAGGCCCACTTGGTACCGAGGCAAGGGCGGGCGACAAAGCCGTCGTACCCGGCGAAATTGACGGAAAGTTCGACTTCCGTACCGACATGGAGGTTGTCGCAACCGAAATGACGGCCGATATTGTACCAGAGCTGGGGTTCGGAAATGAAGACGAAATTCTTCTCCTTCAGATCCGGTTCCATGAAGTTGACGACCTTCTCACCCCAGATATCGGCGAAACCGCTGAAACGGAGGCCTTCGACACCCAGGAAGTCCTGCATGCCCCAGACGAACGTGAACTGCAGCGGAACATCTGACTCGGCCCCGGCGCTGAAAGTCTTGTACAGGACCTTGAAATTGAAGGTGTGCTGAAGTCGGTATTGTGCAGGAAATAATCCACGCCGAAGAGGAAGTTCTGGTTGACTCCCACGAGGCCGTTGTATTCCACCTGCAGGCTCAGGGGTGCGAGCGGGCTGTCCTGCCAGAAATTCAGGCAGCGGGCGATCTCCATGTAACTGCCGCTCGGTGCCTGGTTCACTTTCTTGTCGTCCTTGGCATTGTAGTCATAGTCGATGAAGAAGAACGTGTTTCCCCAATTGTCGTTGTAGAAACCCTCGAGGGTGGTGGTGAAATGATCGCGGTCCCTGCCGAAATCATAGAAAGTCTGGAGATTGGTCTGGGCCTTTGCGGTAAAGCCGAAGGCCAGCGCTGCGAAAGCAACGGCGAGAAGTGGTTTTTTAATCATATTAGGTATAGGTTTTAATGTTACTTGCGGAGCGAGGGGTTGATTTCGAAGTCGACAGCCTTGTCGCCCATGGGATTCTTGCCGAATTCATAGTCCTTGCCGGGAAGGACGGCATTCAGGACGATGCCAACGATGGCGGCAACGGCCAGGCCGGACAGGGAGGTGAAGCCGATGGAGAGGGCGTCGTTCGCACCGTACTTGATGCCGATGGCCAGCACCAGGATAAGGGCGGCGACCAGCACGTTGCGGGAGGCCTTGAAGTCCACCTGGTTCTCGACGATGTTGCGCACGCCGACCGCGGAGATCATACCGTAAAGCACGAGGGACACGCCGCCGATCGTGGCCGCCGGCATGGCGCCGATCAGGGCGGAGAATTTCGGACAGAAGGACAGCAGGATGGCGAAGAAGGCGGCGATGCGGACCACGCGGGGATCATAGACCTTCGTCAGGTTCAGCACGCCGGTATTCTCGCCGTAGGTCGTGTTGGCCGGGGCTCCGAACAGGGAAGCCAGCATGGTGGCGAGACCGTCGCCCATCAGGGTGCGGTGCAGGCCCGGATCTTCGAGGAAGTTGCGGTCCACGGTGGAAGAGATGGCGCAGATGTCGCCGATATGCTCCATCGTCGTCGCCAGGGAGATCGGAAGGATGGCGATGACGGCGGCGACGACCAGGCCCCAGTTCGGATTGGCGAATACATGGAACGCCGTGTCCTTCCACTGGAACGGGGCGCCGAACCAGGCGGCTTCCTTGACGGAGGAGAAGTCGCACAGGCCGAAGCAGGCGGCCACCAGGTACGAACCCAGGACACCGAGCAGGATCGGGATGATCTTGATCATGCCCTTGCCCCAGATGTTGCACACGATGATGATGACGATCGCCAGGAGGGCGATCCACCAGTTCTGGGTGCAGTTCTGGATGGCCGAGCCGGACAGGGTCAGACCGATGGCGATGATGATCGGGCCGGTCACGATCGGCGGGAAGAACCGCATGACCTTCTTGACGCCGTACGCGGAGATCAGGCCGGCGAGCACGAAATAGAACAAGCCGGCACAGAACACGCCGATACAGGCGTAAGGCAGGGATTCCGCCGCGGAAAGCCCTTGTTCCGCACCCAGGGAGACAACGGCCGCATAACCGCCCAGGAAGGCGAAGGAGGAGCCGAGGAAGGCCGGAACTTTCAGTTTGGTGAGAAAATGGAAGAGAAGGGTACCAAGGCCTGCGAAAAGCAGGGTGGCCGACATGGAGAGGCCGGTGATGACCGGGACCAGGATGGTGGCTCCGAACATGGCGAACATGTGCTGGAGTCCGAGGGTTAGCATCTTGCCGCGCCCTAAGGTACGGGCGTCATAGATGGCACTTTGGGTATTAGTCATATATGAGGGTTTTTGATGATTTCTTCCCCACAAGTCCAGATTCACTACATATTTAAGAAATCCCCGGCGGAAAAACCAATCCGAAGCCCGTTGTTTTCAAAAAATTTTCAACAAGGCAAATTCAGTATTATATATTTTTGTTTCATAACGATTAAAAACCCGTCTTCCTTATTCGAACCATGAAAAGAATCTTGATCGCGCTATCCGCATTCCTGGCACTCGGAATGTCCATGTCCGCCAGACGGCCTCCTTCAACCTCAAGAAAGCGGCTTCCTGGAAGGTTGCGAACGTCCTCGTCCCGAACATGCCGATGTAGATCATGCCATTCCATGAAAAAGGGGAACCGGCGACGGCCGGTTCCCCTTTTTGCGGGAAAGTCAAACACGGATTATTTCTGTGGGAAGAGGCCGAACATCTGGCCGTCGATCATGTCGGTGACGGCTTGGAAATCCTCGGGCTTGTTGCCGAACTTGTAGCGGTCGGCGTCGATGACCAGCAGGTTGCCGTCATAGTCCTTGATCCAGGATTCGTAGCGCTCGTTCAAGCCGGTCAGGTAGTCGATGCGGATACTCTTCTCGTATTCGCGGCCGCGCTTCTGGATCTGGGCGACCAGATTCGGGATCGAACTGCGCAGGTAGATCAGCAGGTCCGGCTTGCGGACCAGGGACATCATCAGGTCGAAGAGGTCGGAATAGTTCTCAAAATCCCGGCTGCTCATCAGGCCCATGGCATGGAGGTTCGGGGCGAAGATGCGGGCGTCCTCATAAATGGTACGGTCCTGGATGATGACGTCTTCGCACTTGGAGATCTCGACGACATCCTTGAAACGCTTGTTGAGGAAATAGATCTGGAGGTTGAAGGACCAGCGCTCCATGTCCTCGTAGAAGTCCGCGAGATAGGGATTGAAGTCCACGGACTCGAATTTCGGGGTCCAGCCGTAATGGGCGGCCAGCATTTTGGTCAGCGTCGTCTTGCCGCTGCCGATGTTCCCTGCGATGGCTATATGCATGATTCGTGTCTTTTAATTGTTTCCAAACAAACCGAAGAGTTCCGCGTCGATCTTGTCGGTGATGTGCGCGAAATCCTCGGGACGGTTCTCGAAATCCAGGCCGTCGGCATCGATGATGAGGACATGGCCCTTGTAATCTTCCGCGATAAACTTTTCATACCGGTCGTTCAGGCCCTTCAGGTAGTCGATGCTGATGCTTTGTTCATAGTCCCGGCCCCGTTTTTGGATCTGCGACACCAGATGCGGGATCGAACTGCGGAGGTAGATCAGCAGGTCGGGCGGGCTGACCAGGGACGTCAGGAGGTTGAACATGCCCATGTACGTGTCGAAATCACGCTTCGACAGGTTCCCCATCTCGTAGTTGTTGGCCACGAAGATGTAGACGCCTTCGAAAAGGGTCCGGTCCTGAATGACCACGTCCTTGCTCCGGGCGATCTCCAGGACGTCCTTGAACCGCTGCTCGAGAAAATACATCTCCAGGTTGAAAGACCAGCGGGGAATATCCTTGTAATAGTCTTCCAGATAGGGATTGTAGCTGACGGCCTCGTACTTGGGCGTCCATCCGTAATGCTCGCTGAGCATGCGGGTGAGCGTGGTCTTTCCACAGCCGATGTTTCCTGCGATACCGATGTGCATGAATTTGTCGTTTTAGCGGTTTACAAATTTAGAGATTTTCTTTAAATTTGTAAAGTTTAAATTCGACATGCCCATGCTGAACATCCGGAAATTCCTTTTCAACCCCTTCCAGGAAACGACGCTCCTGCTATGGGACGATACGCAGGAAGGCGTCATCGTGGATCCGGGCTGCATGGACCCGGAGGAGAAGGAGAGCCTGACCGCCTACATCGCGAAGGAGCAGGTCCGGCCTGTCGCCATCTGGCTGACCCACGGGCATTTCGACCATATTTACGGCGTCCCGGACCTTGCCGGGGCTTACGGGATTCCCGTTTTCATGCACCCGGACGATGCGGTCATTGTCGCCAACAACTGGCAGCTGACCCGGCGCTACCGCCTGCCTGACGCCCCGAAGGATTTTCCCTTCGAGCCTCTTCAGGACGGACAGGAACTCCGGTTCGGCCATACCGTCTTCACCGTCATCACAACCCCGGGCCATACCCCGGGCGGCGTCTGTTTCCTGGATGCGGCGGACAAGGTCCTCGTCAGCGGCGACACCCTGTTCGCCGGCAGCATCGGCCGCACGGATTCCGAATGGGGCGACTATGACAAGCTGATCGTCAGCATCATGGACAAGCTGATGGGCCTGGACGGGGACATCGATGTCATTCCCGGACATGGTCCCGTCACCAACATCGGCCATGAACGGACCCACAACCCCTTCCTGCAGCCTTTCAACGAGCCCGAAGAAGAAATGGACTGGGATGCGGACGGCATCAGCCTCGACGGCGATTACATATAAGTCGACACAACACACAAAACACATAGCGCTTTATGAAAAGACTCCTTATCCTCGCGCTGGCAGGCTTAGCCCTGGCAGGCTGCGGACAGAAGTACAACCAGCCCGAACTGGGCGCCCGGAAGGCTCCGGTCCTGACCGAAGGCAAGTACCAGTTCAAGGACCTCAACAAGAACGGGAAGGTCGATCCCTATGAGGACTGGCGCCTCCCGATGGAGGACCGCATCGCGGACCTCATCTCGCAGATGACCCTCGAAGAGAAGGCCGGCCTGATGTTCCATCCCAACATCGCCGTCCCCGAAAGCGGCCAGATCAAGTATGACTTCACCGACGAGGAGAAAGCCCTTCTCGCCAAGGCGGAAGAGGAAGGCTATGCCGGACCGGTCGGCCCTGGCGGCCAGAATGCCAATGCCATGGCCATCGGACAGATGCGCCGCACCGCCACCGCCAAGTCCTACATCGAAGAGAAGAATTTCCGCAACATCCTCAACAACGGTACCGCCGCCCCGCGCAAGTTCGCCGAGTGGTCGAATGGCATGCAGGAGATTGCGGAGGCTTCCCGCCTCGGCATTCCGATCATGTTCTCCACCGACCCGCGCCACGGCTCCGGCACCGGTGCCCACGTCCGCGGCACCCAGTATTTCTCCCAGTTCCCGAGCAACGAGGGCCAGGTCGGCATCACCTCCGCCCGTGATCCGCAGCTGGTCGAGGACTTCGGCGCCATCGTCGCGCAGGAATACCGCGCCGTCGGCCTCCACATGATCCTCGGTCCGCAGATCGACGTCATGACCGAGCCGCGCTGGAGCCGCAACATGGGCTGCTTCTCCGAATCCGCCGAACTGACCACTGAAATGCTGGAAGCCTTCATGGACGGCGCCCAGGGCAAGGACGGCCAGGTCGGTCCCGGCAAGATCCTCGTCCACCTCAAGCACTGGCCGGGCAGCGGCCCGCACGCTGACGGAACCGGCAGCTGGCTCGTCTATCCGGGCGGCAACCAGGAATACCATTACATGCCTTGGAAGGCGGGCATCGCCAAGAACGCCCTCGCCGCCATGGGCTATTACAGCGGTACGTATGTCGATACGCTGAACGTCAACTACTCCTATATCATGAGCACTGAGGTCCTCCGCGGCCAGCTCGGCTTCAAGGGTGCCGTCTGCACCGACTGGGGCGTTGCATCCCGCGGTCCGCTCAACCCGCACCTGCAGGGCAAGACGACCATCCAGGACAACTACGCAATGATCTACAACGCCGGCGTCGACCAGATCGGCAGCGAGACCCATCCGGAATACGTCGTCGACCTCGTCAAGGAAGGCCGGATCTCCGAAGAACGGGTCAATGAAGCCGCCGCCCGCATCCTGCAGTGGCACTTCATCCTCGGCCTGTTCGAGAACCCGTACGTCGATCCCGACAAGGCGGAAGAAATCCTTCAGTGCGAGGCCAACCAGAGCCGTGCCTACCAGGCCCAGCTGGAATCCAACATCCTGCTGACCAACGACGGCACCCTCCCGGCCAAGGAAGGCATCAAACTGTATGCGGAAGGCGTCAACGCCCAGACCGCCGCCAAGTATGCCACCCTCGTGGACAAGCCGGCCGACGCCGACCTCATCCTCGTACGTACGACGACGGTCCCGGAAGGACGCGGCCGCGGTGGCCAGGGTGAGGTCAACATCGACTTCCCGGCTGAGAAATGGGCGCATATCCAGGATCTCCGCAAGGCCGGCAAACCGGTCGTCGTGGCTTTCAACCCGACCGGATCTTCCTGCGTCCTGCCTCCGGCCGTCAAGACGGATCTCAATGCCAGCCTGATGGTTTTCGACGTCTTCGACAGCGCCCTGCTCGATGTCGTCTTCGGCAAGTTCAAGCCGGTCGGCAAGCTTTCCTTCGAAGTTCCTTCCTCCATGGACGCCGTCCGCGCCCAGCTCGAGGATGTCCCGTTCGACTCCAAGGACCCGACGTTCGCTTTCGGCCACGGCCTGAACTACTGACCGACTGCCGGTCTCTCTGACCGCCGGCGACTGACGCCGAACCCCGTTTCAGCGCCTCCGGGCGGCCTTTCCGGCCCCGGGGCGCTTTTTAAACGGCCATCCCCTGCCTGGGATCACTTTTTTTTGCAACAAAAAGCAAAACCGTACGTTTATAAAAGTAGAGAACACGATCGCATGAACCGCCAGGAAGCATCCGCTTTTTACAGAATGCATAGCAAGCCGCTCTACAACGCGGCCCTGCGGATCCTGCATGACTGCGCCGAGGCGGAAGAGGTGATGCAGGACACCTTGCTGAAATACATCCGGCAAGGTATCCGCAGCGCCACGCCGGCCCAGGCAGCCGCCTGGCTCCGGACAAGCTGTATCCGGGCTGCCATCGACCGGCTCCGCGCCCGGAAACATGATCCGTTGTGGCAGGCTGTCCGGGAAGAGGATCCGCCGCTCCGGTCTGACCGGGGAGAGGCATCCGGGGAAATGGCGGAAGATCCGGTCCTGGACGACTCCGATACCTGGGAAGGACCGATGCCGGATGTGATGCAGATCCGCAGGGAAATGGAGACGATGCCCCCTCCCTACGGGCTTGTCCTGAACCTGGTGCTGATCGAAGGACTCGATTACAGTGAAATCGCCCGGCTTACCGGACAGAAGGAAAGCACCTTGCGTTCGATCTATGCCCGCGGCAGGGCCAGACTGGCCGAGCGACTGAAAAAGATGAAAATATGAACGAATGGGAAAAATACATCCGGGACCACGCTCCGGCTTTTGACACGGAAGTCCCTGCCGGGGGCGCCGAAGAGCGCTTCCTGAATCGGCTGGAGGGCACCCGGACCGGGACGGGACGGACAGTCCGCATGCTCCGCTGGCTCATACCGGCTGCCGCGGCCATCCTGCTGGTGGTCTTGCTGCCCGTCCGGCGGGAGTCCCGGACAGACTGGTTCGAAGGCGTTGCGGACAATCCGGACGCCGTCTATGAGCGGTATCTGGCAGAAGTATTCCAGATCTGGCAATCGGTCGGTCCGGATGAAACCGCATCCGACCTGCTCCGTGATCTGACCGAGGAAACCATTCCGCTGGCAGAACAACTCCCGGACGAAATCCCTGAGGCTGAGCAGGCGGCCATCCTGCAGGATTACTATGGTACCCTGCTGGATGAAGCCGCACGGATCCATGAAATTACCAAAAACAGCATACAATGAAAAGATTTTTCCACCTCCTGGTCTTCATGCTGCTCCTGGCAGCAGTGCCCGCGCGAGCCGCGGAACAGAGTTCGGTCATCACCAAAGAATTCAATCTGAAGGACTTCCAAGGCCTGAGCGCCGGCAGCCTGTTCCAGGTGACCCTGGTGCAGGATGACCAATACAAAGTTACAGTCGAGTACAGCGACTATCTGGAAAAATACCTCAGGGTCCATGTCACCGACAATACCCTGCACCTGAAACTGGACAACTTGCCGGCCTCCATACAGCGTGCCCGCAAATTTCAGGACAGCGGCGTCCTCAGGGCAACGGTGCACATGCCCGTGCTGACCATGCTGGAACTCAGCGGTGCCGCCAAACTTTCCGCACGCGGCCAGTTCAAGGTAGCCGGCACCTACCGGATGGATTTGTCCGGTGCCACGTCGGCCAAGGACCTGTCCGTCCAGGGACGGCGGGCCCGTATCGAAATCAGCGGCGCTGCGAAATGTGAACGTTTTGAGGGGCGTTTCGACGAGGTCCTGCTGGAAGGGTCCGGCGCGTCCCGGGCAGATTTCACCGTCGATGCGGCCGCTTGGGACATCGAATTCTCCGGTGCCGTCCAGGCGGACCTGAAAGGGCAGCGCAGCCGGGAAATCAAGATGGACGTATCGGGAGCCGTGAAGACAAAACTCCTGATTCCTGCCGGCTATCTCTCGTACGAAGGCTCCGGGGCTTCCAGCCTGCAGGCGGCTGAAGTCTCCGCCCACCATGCAGTCGTCGAACTCAGCGGCACGGCCAAATGCCAGGTTGCCGTTGAAGAGGCGCTGGAAATCGAAGCATCCGGCGTTGCCGAATGCCGCTACAAAGCCGCAAAAGACGCCAAAGTCCGGGTCGTCCGATCCGGTCGCATGGCCAAGATCGAAGCGATGTAGTCCGGTCGTCGATCCGGGAGTCTGGAAGCGGGTCGCCCCTATTTACCCGTATACCGACTGGCTAAAACTCCATATACGATTAATAATCAATACGTTCATAAAGTCCATTATGCACAACTGTATAATGGACTTTTATAAATCACTCAGAATCAACAAAGTACAAACGGCACCTTGTATCGTCCGGATAATAGTTTACTACACATCTCAATTCTAAGAAAAAGTTTAATGCGCCAGAACCATCCCAGAAGCAATTGCTCTTGCAATTTCGAGCGTTTTTGTCAGTGCAGTGACTCTTGGAGTGGATTGCACTTGCATATTCGGGCATTTTTGCGAGTGCAGTGGCTCTTGTGAGTGGGTTGCACTTGCATATTCGGGCATTATTGCGAGTGCAGTGGCTCTTGGAGTGGATTGCACTTGCATATTCGGGCGTTTTTGCGAGCGCAGTTAGTCGGTGGGATCATTGTGGACGCCGCCGCTCGGGAACGAGGAGCGGCGGCTGACAAGCGGAGCGGAGACCGGGTGGCGGGGGCGGCGGTGTGGCCGCCCGCGGCCTCATGAGCGGGTGGCGGACGCGAAGCGGCCGATGGGACGGAGGTGCGTAGCGCCGGAGCCGCCGCCCCGCCATCCGGCGAAGCGACGACGAAGGAAGACGCCCCGCCATCCGGCGAAGCGACGACGAAGGAAGACGCCCCGCCGTCCGGCGAAGCGACGACGAAGGAAGACGCCCCGCCGTCCGGCGAAGCGACGACGAAGGAAGACGCCCCGCCATCCGGCGAAGCGACGCCGATGGAAGACGCCCCGCCATCCGGCGAAGCGACGCCGATGGAAGACGTCCCGCCATCCGGCGAAGCGACGCCGATGGAAGACGCCCCGCCAACCTGGCGGAACCGCAGAAAAATGCAGGGGCGTAGGGATTTGCCCGAGTTTTTCATATCTTTGTAGTTCCGGGTTTTCCCGGAAGCGATCCAGAAAGCCGGAACAGAGACTATGACCCAACGTGAATATATCGAAATACATGGGGCGAAAGCCCACAACCTCAAAGGCGTGGACGTCAGCATCCCCCGCGGGGAGTTTGTCGTCGTCACAGGCCTGAGCGGCAGCGGAAAGTCGTCGCTGGCCTTTGACACGCTCTATGCGGAAGGACAGCGACGGTACATGGACACGCTCAGCACGTATGCAAAGCATTTCATGGGCGTGCTCGAGAAGCCGGAGGTCGAAGATATCACGGGTCTCAGCCCGATCATCGCGATCGAGCAGAAAACCACGGGCAACAATCCCCGCTCCACGGTCGGCACGATTACCGAAATCTATGATTTCCTCCGCCTCCTTTACGCCCGCGCCTCCCGCGCCTACTCCCCCGCCACCGGCCGGGAAATGGTCCGCTATACCGACGCGCAGATCGTGGATCTGATCATGACGAACTACCGGGGCCGGAAATGCTACCTTCTCGCCCCGCTCGTCCGCGGCCGCAAAGGCCACTACAAGGAACTGTTCGACCAGCTCCGCCGCCGCGGCTACACCCAGGTCCGCATCGACGGCGAACTCCGGGAACTGGGCGAAGTGACCCAGCTGGACCGCTACAAGGCCCACTTCATCGAACTGGTCGTCGACAAACTCAAGCCGGAATCCGGCGACGAGAAACGCATCCGGGAAAGCGTGATGACCGCCCTGAACCGGGGAAAAGGCTCCGTCGCCGTCATGGACATGGAAACCGGCGACCTGCAGCATTATTCCAAGCACCTGGTCGACCCGGAAAGCGGCCTTTCCCTGCAGGAACCGGCTCCGCACACCTTCTCCTTCAACTCGCCCGAAGGCTACTGCCCACACTGCAAAGGCCTCGGCATGATCGTAGACGTCGCCGTTGAAACCATCATTCCCGACCGCAACGCCAGCATCGCCGACGGCGGCATCATCCCCCTGGGCAAAATCCGCGAGACCAAGAAATTCGACATTATCCGGTCCATTGCGCGCAAATACAATTTCTCCCTTTACGATCCCATCGCCGCCATTCCCGACGAAGCCGTCTCGCTGATCGTCTTCGGTTCCGACGAACTCTTCCGTGTCGGTGACGGCGCCCTGTCCGAGATGGTTTCCTTCCCCGGCATCGTCGAGAACATCGACGAGAAAGTCGTTTGCCCGGTCTGCCACGGCACCCGCCTGGGCAGCCACACCGAATGCTTCAAGATCGACGGGAAGACCATCGCCGAAGTCTCCGCACTGGAAATCAGCGAACTGCAAAAATGGATCGCCAGCCTGCCGGAGAAACTCAGCAGCCGGGAGAACACCATCGCCCGGGATATTCTCAAGGAACTGCGGGACCGTGTCGGCTTCATGCTGGACGTCGGCCTGGACTACCTCAGCCTCGACCGGGCGACCGGCACGCTGTCCGGCGGCGAAAGCCAGCGCATCCGGCTCGCTACGCAGATCGGATCGAAACTCGTCAACGTGCTTTACATCCTCGACGAACCCTCCATCGGCCTGCACCAGCGGGACAACCGCAAACTGATCCACTCCCTGCAGGAACTGCGCGACGAAGGCAATTCCATCATGGTCGTGGAACATGATGCCGAGACCATGTACGCGGCCGACTGGATCGTCGACGTCGGACCGGGCGCCGGCGCCGAAGGCGGCAAGATCTGCCTGTCCGCTCCGACCGACGTCCTCCTGCGCGGCGTACGCCCCGACCCCGAGACCCTGAAGCACTGCGTCATCGGCCCTTCCCTGACCCTGGAATACCTCCGGGGCGCCAAGGAGATACCCGTGCCGGCCCATCGCCGCATCGGCAACGGCCTGTCCATCGACATCCGCGGCGCACGGGGCAACAACCTCAAGAACGTCGACGTGGACATCCCGCTGGGCTGTTTCATCGGCATCGCCGGCGTCAGCGGCAGCGGCAAGTCCAGTCTCATCGCCGAGACCCTTATGCCGGTGCTCAAGAACAAGTTCTACCATGCCAAGCTCAAGCCGCTCCCGCACGATGGCATCCATGGCATCGGCAACATCGACAAACTCATCGAAATCGACCAGAGCCCGATCGGACGGACACCCCGCAGCAACCCGGCCACGTTCACCGGGGTCTTCGGGGATATCCGGAACCTTTTCGCCGAAACAGTGGATGCCAAGGTCCGCGGTTTCGACGCCGGCCGCTTCTCCTTCAACGTCCCGGGCGGACGCTGCGAAGCCTGCAAGGGAGCCGGCATCAAGGTCATCGAGATGAACTTCCTCCCCTCGGTCCACGTCGCCTGCGACGAATGCCGGGGACGCCGCTACAAGGACGACACCCTCGCCGTCCGCTACAAAGGCAAGAACATCAACGACATCCTCGAGATGCCGATCAGCGAAGCCTACGAGTTCTTCAAGCCGATCCCGAAGATCGCCGCCAAACTGGGCGCCCTCGTGGACGTGGGACTGGGCTATGTCCACCTCGGCCAGAGCGCCGTCACCCTGTCCGGCGGCGAGAGCCAGCGCATGAAACTGGCCGCCGAACTATTCCGGAAAGCGACCGGAAACACGCTTTATATCCTGGATGAACCCACGACCGGCCTGCATTTTGAAGATATCAAGGTGCTGCTCGGCGTCCTGCAGCAACTCGTCGACCAGGGCAACACCGTCCTGATCATCGAGCACAACCTGGATGTCCTCAAGAGCGTGGACTGGATCTTCGACCTCGGTCCGGAAGGCGGCGCCAAGGGCGGCCGCATCGTCGCGCAGGGGACGCCGGAACAACTGGCCGCCAACCCCGATTCGGTCACAGGACCGTACCTGAAAGAAATACTGAAATAACGCAATACACGAACATGGACACGCAGGAACTGCAAATCTGGTGCGTCAATGACGGAAAACGCCACAAAGCCTCCCTCGGCATGACCCTTGCCGACGTTTCAAAGAAATGGTGCACGAAAGTGAAGGATCCCAAGACTGGGACGAACTATCCGGTCCTGGCCGCTCTCGTGGACCACAAACTCAAGGAACTTTGTTATCCGATGGTCATGTCGCACGAGATTGAATTCATCGGCTACAACCATCCTGACGGCCGGCGCTGCTACATCCGTTCCCTCTGCTTCGTCCTGCAGAAAGCCGTCCGGGAACTATTTCCGGACAAGATCCTCGTGATTGACCACTCCCTCCCGAGCGGCCTGTATTGCGAGTTGAAGGAATCCGTCCGGCGGGAAGACGGGCACCGCCCGGTCTATTTCCTGAAAGACGAGGAGATCGACCGGCTGAAAGCCCGGATGCAGGAGATCATCGCCGCGGATCTTCCGTTCGGCAAGACCAAGATCCCGGCCGAAGATGCCATCCGCATCTATGAGGGCCAGCATCAGCGGCACAAGGCGGAACTGCTCCGCAGTCTCGGAAAGTTCATCGCCAACGTTTATACGCTGGATGGCCTGACGGACACCTTCTACGGTCCCCTGGTCCCGTCGACAGGCTATCTGAAGACCTTTGACCTGAACGGATTCGGCAACGGCCTCTGCCTCCAGCCGCCGATCCTCAACGACTTCAGCAAGGTCATGCCGATGCGCCGCCAGTCTAAGATCGCCGCCACCCTGGCCGAATATTCCCACTGGTGCAGCATCATCGGGATCCATGGCATCGGCGAACTCAACCAGGCCATCCAGGCCGGCAAGGCTGTCGACATCATCAACATCGCCGAGGCGCTCCACGGCCGGAAATACGCGGCCATCGCCGACGAAATCTACAACCGACGCGGACAGAGCCGGATCGTCATGATCGCAGGACCTTCCTCCAGCGGAAAGACCTCTTCCTCGCTGCGGATCGCCCTCCAATGCCGGGTGCTCGGCCTGAAACCGAAGGTCATCGAACTGGACAACTACTTTGTCGACCGGGACAAGACCCCGCTGGACGAGAACGGGGAAAGGGACTTCGAGAGCCTCTACTCCATGGATCTGGATTTCCTCAACCTGCAGCTGAACCAACTGCTGGCCGGCGAAGAGATCGAGGTTCCGAAATACGACTTCAAGCAAGGCTGCCGCACGTTTACCGGCAACCGCATGCGGCTCGGGGCCAATGACATCCTGATCATGGAAGGGATCCATGCCCTGAATCCCGAGATGACCTCGGCCGTCGACAACAACAAGATATTCCGGGTGTACGCCTCCGCCCTGACTTCCCTCAACATCGACGAGAACAACAACCTGTCGACCTCGGACAACCGGCTGCTCCGCCGGATGGTGCGGGACAACCGGGTTCGCGGCATTTCTCCCGAGGATACGCTGCTCCGCTGGCACAGCGTCCGCAGGGGCGAAACCAAGAACATCTTCCCCTTCCAGGAGAATGCGGATGCAATCTTCAATTCGGCCCTGATCTTCGAGCTGCCGATGCTCAAGTATTACGCCGAACCGCTTCTGCGGCGGATCCAGCCGAGCTCGCCGGCCTATACCGAGGCGATCCGGCTGCTGAAGTTCCTCAGTTACATCATTGCCCTCCAGCCGTCGGAGATCGCCGCCATCCCGCCGACCTCCATCATGCGCGAGTTCATCGGCGGACAAACCTTATAAATCGGGGGCTAAGCCGCCCCCGAACCCCTCGCGGCCTATCACCCTACACGTCCTCCGGGCTGCTCCGCACCCATCGGATCCGGGCCCGGCCGGCCGTCTGATGACGGCTTTTTAATCGGGGGCTAAGCCGCCCCCGAACCCCTCGCGGCCTTTTATCTGAAGAGCTTGGCGGCGAAGTGCATGAGGTAGTGGCGCCAGTTTTTCCAGGTGTGGGCTCCGTCAGTCCATTCGACTTCGTGCGGATAACCGTGGTCGGCAAGATACTTCTCAAAACTCTCGGAAATCCGGAATATCGGGTCGGCCGTGCCGCAGGCGACATAGTAGAGTTTCGGCTTGGCGGCGAAGACGGCCGCCACTTCCTTGTCATACTCCGGGCTCTGCCGGACGCTCTGCGCACCGGAGAAAAGACCGACGTAACCGATCTTTCCCGGATACATGCGGGAAACATCGAACGTATGGCCGCCGCCCATGGACAGACCGCACATCGCCGTATTCGCGGCACCCTTGAGCACCCGGTAATGGCTCTCGACATAATTCATGACGTCCGGGAACGCCTGCGGGATGGAAGCGGCAGCACGCACGCCCGGGGCGGGGGCACCGCTCATTGAGGCCTGGTACAGGCCGGCTTCCCACTCACCCGGTTTCGCGGCGCTGGCCGCATTCCCGTTGGGGATCACCACGATCATCGGCTTCGCCTTTCCTTCGGCAATCATGTTGTCCAGAATCTGGGCGGCCCGGCCGAAGTCCAGCCAGGAGTCTTCGTCGCCGCCCGCACCATGGCAAAGGTACAGGACAGGATACTTTTCCTTTCCGTTTTCATATCCTGCCGGGGTGTAGACGCTCATCCGGCGGGACATGCCCAGCGTCGGACTGTCATACCACACATGGGAGACGTTACCATGGGGAACCTTGTTGGCGCTGTACATATAACCATCATCGCCCTTTTCCCGGGAGATCAGGAACCAGTTCGTCCAGACGGTCATGTCCCGGTAGCGGAACTGGTTGGAAGGATCCGCATACGGCAGGCCGTCCACCCGGAAGATATAGGAATAGAGTTCGGCCGGGAGCGGCCCGGTGGTATACTCCCAAATGCCGCCCTCCCCTTCGGTCATGTCCACCCAGATCGGGACTTCGGTGACGTACCCGTTGTTGTCGGCAACATGGTGCGGCAGGAAATCACCCGTCAGGCGGACGGATACCGCCTTGGGGGCATAAACCCGGAAAGTGACGGAATAATCGTCATGGATATCCGGTGACTTCAGTTCGACGGCCGTGCCCATCAGGTTCTGCTGGGCAAATGCGGTCAGGCAGCATGCCAGACCGGCAATCAGGGAAAAGATCCTTTTCATGGCAACACATCCTTATAAACAAAAAAACTCCCTTGCGGGAGTCTTTTCATACTATTTGAACCAATTGACCAGGCGGTCCTTGGCATACAGGTAGTAGACGACAAGTCCGACCCAGCTGGTCGCAAGGACGAGGATGGCGGTGATGACCTTGCCTACAACGCTGATAGGCTTCTTGATGATGTCGAGGACAGCCAGTACGGACAGGACGACACCGATGATGTAAATGATGGATGACATGGTATTGAAATTTGTTAAGGTTGTCTGCACATACGCACCAAATTTAACGAAATTTTGTCACAAATGCAGCAATAGGAGGCAAAAATGCATCTATTTTTATAGCAGCAAAGGCGGAAGACTGCAAAACATCGTTAAACTGTATCAAAAAAATGAAGGGAGAGACCGACGGGTCCCTCCCTGTTTCATGGTCCGGTCAAAGACCGCTTATTTTCCAAGGATGACGAAACTCCAGGGAGCCAGGACGCTGGTGCTGCTGTCGACATCGCGGCCGGACATGGCATTCTGGTAACCGGCCGGCAGGCTGACCTCGGTCGGCGTGATGCTCAGGTTGGCGTATACGCGGATCTCGTGTCCGTCCTTGACGCGGGAGAAGGCGAAGACATTCTGCGGAACGCCCTCGATGTAGGTCATCTTTCCGCCCCGCTCGCCCGGAGCCAGGACATCGGCATAATTGTGACGCATCTTGATCAGACGCTCATAGAACATCGTGTGGGTGTTGTACGGCCACTCCTCGATCGGATCCTTCTCGAAGAACTCCAGACGGCGGTCCAGACCGATTTCCTGACCAGTATAGACCAGCGGCTGGCCCTTCGGCAGGGTGAAGCAGAGGGCGGCCATCAGGTGGGCGGCAGAACCCATGCGCTCGAACTCGGTACCGTTCCAGGAGTTCTCATCATGGTTGGAGGTGAACATCAGGCGGAAGCCTTCCTTGCCCATCCAGGCGTCATCCTCGTTGAGGTATGCCTTCAGGTCGGCGACGCCGGCCTTGTTCTGGGCGATGTCGTTCATCAGGTGGTGCAGCTTCCAGGCATAGGTCGCATCAAAGTTCTTGTACGGCTTGGAAAGTTCCGGCTTCTCCGCCTCGGCGAGGAAGTAGGCCTGCGGATAATCCTTCTTCAGTTTGGGAAGGACGGCATTCCAGAACTTGGCGGGCATTTCACCGGCGGCATCGCAGCGGAAACCGTCGACGCCCTTGTCCAGCCAGAAGCGCATGCACTCGTCCTGGGCGGCCCAGACGGCCTTGTTCTCATAATTGAGGCTGCGGGTATCGGTCCAGTCATATTCATAGATGGCATTGCCCTGGGCGTCGCGCTCGTAAAAATCAGCCGGCTTTTCTTTCATCCAGACATGGTCCGGAGCGGTCTGGTTGGCCACCCAGTCGAGGATCACCTTGAAACCGAGGTTGTGGGCTTCGGCGAGGAGCGCCTCGAAATCGGCCATGGTGCCGAACTCGGGATTGACCTTGGTGTAGTCGGAAATGGCATAATAGGAGCCGAGGGTGCCTTTCCGCTCGACGGTACCGATCTCATACATCGGCATCAGCCAGAGGATGTCGACGCCGAGGTCCTTCAGACGGGGAAGCTGGGCCTGGACGCCGGCGAAAGTGCCTTCCGGGGAGAACTGGCGGACATTGACTTCATACATGACGGTGTTGTAGGTCCATTCCGGATGGGCCGGACCTTTCGGGCCGCAGCTGGCCAGCGCAAGGGCGGCCGCTGCAAGGGCAATGAGGATTTTCTTCATATCGTTTCTCTATTTCTGATTCCATGTTCATCCGGCCGGGCAGGTGCCGGCCGAATCTTCTGCAAAATTAGCAGGATTGATTTACAATTCAAAGACTACGGAGGAATTGGCGCCCAGGATCAGCTTGTTTCCGTCGGTCTGGCCGGAGCCCAGCAGGGCGACCGGCTTGGACAGGCTGTCGGACAGGGTCACCGTCTTGGAGGAGGAGGAGACATTGTGGACGACCAGCATTTTCTGGGAGCCGGCGGTCATGTACCACGCCGCGACAGTCTTGTCGCCGGTGGAAGGACCGGCCGTCATCGTGCCCTCCGCCAGGGCCGGATAGGTGTTGCGGAGCGTACCGAAGGTCTTGTAGACCGTCAGCAGGCTGCCGGCATCTTTCGACTGCGTCTCGACGGAGATGCTGCCCGTCAGCATGGCATTGTCCACCTTTCCGTTCACGCCGTTCTTCGCACAGTCTTTCGCAGCGGCGTCCCAGACGATCGGGGCCCGGAGATATTCGTCGCCCCGGTTCTTGGAATTGCCCCAGTAGCCCAGTTCTTCGCCCTGGTAGACGAACGGCTTGCCCGGCGTGGTCAGCAGCATGGCCGCGGCCTGCTTCTCCAGGGTCAGGTTCTTCCCCAGGTCGTCGGCGGCCCGCACTTCGCCGTCGCCGGTCCGGCTGGAATGGTCATGGTTCGTCAGGAAAAGGGAGGTCACGGCATCGGCGCGCACGGCCTGGTGCTCCTGGATGAACCGGCTGACGGTCGACACGTAGGCCGAAGCATCCCGGTTCGTCAGGGTTTCGTACAGCAAGGGCCAATAGCCGAATTCGAAGCAGGAATTGATCCCCTTGTAATAGTCTTTCTCCGCGTTGTGCGCATCCCAGGCCTCGCCGACCATGAAAATGTCTTCCGTCCGGCCGGACGCCTTGAAGGTCTCGTTGCAGCGGTCGTACCATTCCTTGAGGAACGTCTGGTTGGACGTGGCGTTGTAGGAGCCGATGCCGCCGCAGATGTGCTTGACCGCATCCAGGCGGAAACCATCGACGCCCATCCGGATCCACTGGTCCGCCGAAGCGGCCAGATCCTGGAAGCAGGCGTTGTTCCGCAGGTCGGAAAGATCGCCGTAATTCAGGTCCGGCATCCAGTCGCTGAAGCAACCCATGTAATAGAGGGTTTCGGAGGTGACGTTCGAGAGGGTGATCTTGTAACGTCCCGTTCCCGTGAAGCTGAGATTGCTGCCATCCGCCGCCAGGTCGAGCGGACTGCCTTCCCGGAGGGTTGTGCTGCCGGCCTTGCCGCCGAACTTGGAACCGGCATCCCAGTTCATGTATTTCCGGACCAGAATCCCGTAGCTGCCCTGCAGGTCGGCCACCAGGCTGAGCGTCCCGTCGCCGTTGTCGGTGAAACGGACGGCCTGGCCGTCCTGGCCGCTCTTCCAGATCCACAGGTTCCAGGACGAGTTGCCGGTCTTGGGCGCCTCATCCGTCTTCGCGACGGAGATCCGGGGAGAGCCGCTGGCAGCGACCTTCCACTCCCCTTCCCGGTAGGTCGTTCCCTTCAGCATCGGGAACTTGCTGTAATCTGCGGAAGGCTGGGTGCTGAAGAAATAATAGTCGCGGTACGGACTGGCGGGATCGGCCAGGGCCTGGGTAAACCAGGCATTTCCCTTGCCGGAATGGTTGAGGACATAGTCCAGGTAGATCCGGATGCCCTTGGCATGGGCTTTTTCGATCAGGGAACGGAAGTCGGCTTCCGTGCCGAATTTCGGATTCACGGCATAATAATCCCGGACGTCGTAGCCATGGTAGGAATCCGACGGATGGATCGGAGACAGCCACAGGGCCGTCGCACCGAGACTCTCCAGGTAGTCCAGTTTGTTTTCAATGCCCTTGAAATCTCCGACGCCGTCCCCGTCGCTGTCCGCGAACGAGTAGACGAGCAGCTGGTAGGTCATCGAACTGCGTTTCACTCCGTCGAAGGCAGCCGGCTGGGGAACGATGTTCTTCCGGTTGCTGACATCCTGGCGGACCGTCAGGGTCTTCCGGGCGCTGCCGGCCGTCACGGTGAATGTCGCTTCCCGCGCGGAGGAGCCGGTATTGTCCTCGGCCTTGAGGGTCAGCATGCCGTTGCCGCTGCCCTTGGCAGGGGTCAGGGTGACCCACGCCGCGCCGCCGGATACGGCCCAGTCGGTATTGGACTGCAGGCTCACGGACTGCGAGGTCAGCGGTTCCGCCACGAAGGAGACGGTCTCCGGATTAAGGGACAGGGAATCCGTCACCTCCGGGGTTTTGGGTTCTTTCCCGCAGGAAGCCAGCAGGAGGGCCGTGAAAAGAACGGATATGAGGCTTTTGAATTTCATTTTCCACGTGTTTGTTTATTGGCAGACTGGAGCCCGGTCAGGAGCTCCAGTCCGAAAAATTACAGGGCGTTTACCACCAGGGATTCCTCGGTGGCCTTGTAGACCACTTTGTATTTCTTGCCCTTTTCGGCGACACCGAGATTCTTGCCGCCCGGGGTTGCCGTGATGCTCTGGCCCTCCGCCATGATGAACGGTTCGACATCGCCCGGCGCACCGCGGTTGACATCCCAAGTACCGCTCTTACGAATCTTGAAGCCGCCGTCGATCACGGCCGCGCCTTCCCAAACGCCGGCGGAAGTTTCCGTCATGGCGAAATCCTGGCTCCAGCTCGTTCCGGCGACCTCGCCGATCAGGCACCATGCCCGCGTCAGGGTGATGGTCTCCGCCTTGGCGTCGTAGACCAGCTTGAAGTAGTTGCCCTTGAGATTGCCGACGGAGATGTTGGCACCGTCATGGGCGACGGCAAAGGCCTTGTCCTCCGCCTCAAACGTACCGCCGCGGTTGACATCCCAGCTGCCGTTGAAACGGAGCTTGATGCCGCCGTCCAGGCGGAAGGTTTCGCTCTCCCACAGATCACCGGAGGTATTGACCAGGTACAGGTCCTTGTCCCAGTTGCTGCCGTCGAACTCGCCGATGACGGACCAGGCGTCATTGCAGTTCTTGACCGTGATGGTTTCGAGGGCCGGGTTGTAGACGATCTGCCACTTGCCGTCCGGAACGCTGATGTTGCCCGCGTCCTGGATGGCGGCGAAAGGCTCGCCCGCCTTGGCGAAGGTACCGCCGCGGTTGACAGCCCAGCCATTGTCGTAACGGAGCTTGAACTCGCCGGAGAAGGCCTGCATGTTGCTGATCCAGAGACCGGAAGGCAGCTGGGTCATGTAGATGTCATTGTTCCAGTCGCCGCCGACACCGATCAGCGACCACATGTTCTGCGGCTTGGCGCCGTCGACCGTGATGGTCTCGGCCTGCGGATCGTAGGTCACGATGTATTCTCCTTCGGGGACAACGATGTTGCCGGCACCGGGGACAGCCTCGAAGGCCTTGCCAACGGTCTCGAAGGTACCGCCGCGGTTGACATCCCAGCCGTGGTTGTAACGAAGTTTGAACTCGCCGTTGATCTTCGTCGCAGGGCTTACCCACTTGCCGTCGGTCTCGGTCATGTCAATGTCGTTGTTCCAGTCGCCGCCGACACCGATCAGCGACCATACGTTGCCTTCGGATACGGTGATGGTGGAAGCCTTGGAATCGTAGACGACCTTGTAGAAGCCCGGAGCGACCTTGATGTTGTCGCCGCCCGTGGCGAACGGCTCGCCCAGGTTCACCAGGGTACCGCCGAGCCACTCGTCGCCCTTGCGGAGCTTGAAGCCGTCATCGGCGCCGTCCTCACCCTTGGCATACGTGAAGTAGCCGGTCCAGATGCCGTCAGACTCGGTCATGTGCACGCCTTCTTCGGCCCAGCCGTTGAAGGTGCCGACGATGGTCCAGCCGTCGAAGGCCGGCTGCGGCTGAGGTTCCGGTTCGGATTCCTCCGGCTGGCCGTACATCGAAGCGTCCAGCTTGGCCGTCGGATTGTTCCAGTCGTTGAGGTTGAGGTAGACACGGTACTGGCCGGCCGCGACCTTGATGTTGCCGCCGCCCGGGGTCAGGCCGCCCATGTCGCCGCCCCAGTTGGTATCCCAGGCGCCGTCCACGCGGAACTTGAACTCAGAGTCGCCCGGAACGTCGATATCGGCGTAGAAGAGCTGCTTGTTGTTGCTCAGGGTCATCACGATGTCGTTGTTCCAGTCGCCGTTCAGGCCGATCACGCCCACCTTGTCGAAGCCCTTGTCCATCTTCAGGACGAGATCGTTCTTGGTGAAGGTGAAGTGGTAGTAACGGTGGGCCCGGTAGACGATAATGTTGTCATTGGAACCGTTCTTCAGGGTGATGGAAGCGGACTCGGCGGCAGCGGAAGGATCCGCCATGCCCCAGTTGCCCGTATCATCGGACCAGCCGGCGGCACCGGTCAGCTTGAATTCGTTGGACGCGAAGTTCTCGCCGAAATCGGTCACGCCCACGAAGGTGTTGCCGTCCTCGGCATAGCCGAACAGGTGCTGAGCCTTGCCGTGATCCCAGCCGTTGGTGGAACCCGGCAGCCAGACCATTTCATAGACACGCTCGGCCTCCGTCGGGCTGATGCTGACGGTGCGGGGATTGGAATAGAAGGTCTGGTAGTTCGAGCCGACGGTCGCGCCGACCATGAAGACGACTTCCGTCGCTTCACCGGCCACGAGGCCGAGACCGCCCTTGTCGGCGGCGGTGGTGACGACCTGGTTGAACGCTTCGTAGTTGACCGACTGGGATCGGCCGGAGATATTGGAATACAGTTTGACGAGGGTGTTGCCGCCGTCGGTGGATCCGAAGATCGTATAGGCATACTGGACGGGCTGGCCGAAGTCAGCCGCATCCCATTCGAACGAGAAGGTCTCGGACATGTTGTCCGCGGTGATGACGATCTCCTGCGGGAGCTCATGCAGGACCGGTGCGACGACCTGGGACGGATCGACCAGGCGCACTTCCTCCAGTTCTTTCTGGCAGGCGGTCAGACCGAAGACGGCCGCCGCCATCATCCAAATATATCTTTTCATTTTCATAGTGCACTCGAATTATTGCTTGCCGTAACCGGGGTTCTGGTGGAGTTCCGGGTTGGAGCTGAGCTCGGAAGCCGGGATCGCAAAAATGTTGAGATGGCTGTCAAAGCCCTGTCCGACCATCGCACCGCCCTTCCAAGGCCAGAGGAACGTATCGGAGTTGAAGAGGCCATAGCGGATCAGGTCGGTCCTGCGGTGGCCTTCCCACATCAGTTCGCGGGCGCGCTCGGCGACCAGCCAGTCCTGGGTGATCTCCTTCGGGGCGGCGATGCCGGCACGGTCGGTGATCTGGCGGACATACGGCATCGCGGCCGAAGTGTTGCCCAGGTGCATGCAGGCTTCGGCATAGATCAGGTAGATCTCCGCCAGGCGGATCATCGGGTAGTCGATGTCGCTGTAGCCCTTGATTTTCGCCGTCTCATTGAACTCCTCGGCGGTCATATCGTGCGGGATGTTGTTGAACTTGAAGCAAGTCCAGCCCTGCAGGAAGGAAGCCAGGTCCTCGATCGTCTCGGTGCGGCCCTTGATGTAAAAGACCTTGCCGCGCTTGTCGGTCACGTCATACTTGCCGGTCGCATAGTCCGGGTTGCTGACACCATAGTATTTCTGGACATACTCGAACGGGACACGCATGCCGCCCCATCCGCCGTTGACACCGTTGAGGTGCTCGGAATCGGTCACATCGTCGGAGGCGATGCAAGCGAACGTCAGCATGGACGTACCGCCCCAGGACTGGGTCCGCTCGGCGTTGTAATCGATGGCCCAGAGAAGTTCCTTGCGGGCGTCGGGATTCTGGCCGTTGTCGCCGCGGAAGACGTCGGCGTATTCCGGAGCCAGGCCGTAACCCAGGGAGAAGATCTTGTCGCAGGTCGCCTTGGCTTCGCTCCACATGGCCTTGCCGGCATAAACCTCGGCATTGAGGTAGACACGGGCGAGCAGGCCGAGGCAGGAGCCCTTGTCGGCACGCGGATAGTTGCTGCGGGCGGCCGGCATGTCGCTGTCGTCGGAAGCCAGGTCGGTCAGCTCATCGACGATGAACTGGAAGACTTCTTCGCGAGAAGCCGGAACCGGGTTGACGGCGCCGAACGGGGAATCCTCGGTCGTGAACGGAACGCTGCCGAACACGTCCATCGCCATCCAGTACATGTAGGCACGGAGGAAACGGGCCTCGGCACGCATTCCCGCGACTTTCTGCTTGACTTCGGAGGAGCAGCCACGGTCGTCCAGGCGGGAAGACGCCGTCTGGCGGAGGAATTCGTTGGCATAGGAGATGCCCTGCATGGTACGGACATAGACGGCATAGGCCGCATCGTTGTCCGCATCGGACCAGGTATTGGTATTGATCGCCGCGACCCAGGCGTCACCGTTCCACGCGCACTTGGCGGCGTCGGTGGAGACCTCGTTCAGGGACCAGAAGGCGCGAACCAGTTCGGATGCGCCGCCGTCCGTCAGCTGCAGGTCGGTCAGGTCGCAGGAGATGAACTGGAAATAAATCCGGGAAAGACCGGACAGGTAGGAACTCTCCTCAGCCGTATAAGCCGTCTCGGAGGTCGTATCGGTAGGATTCAGCGGCAGGGTATTGAGGTCCTTGACGCAGGAAGCGAGCAGGACGGAAACTGCCAGGATGCTAAGTATCTTTTTCATGTTCATTCCTCCTAGAAGTTAAGGTTGACACGGAGAGAATACGTACGCGGACGCGGCCAGATGGAAGAGTCGACACCGTTGGTACCCGGGATTTCAGGATCGAGGCCGGAGTACTTGGTGATGACGAAGACGTTCTGGCAGGAAAGCGCGAGACGGAGGCTGGCGCCGTCCCAACCCTTGATGGCCGGGAAGGTGTAGCCGAGGTTGATGTCATCCATGCGGAAGAAGGAGGCATCTTCGAGGAAGAGGTCGGTCGTGTACTGCTCGATGGAGTTGGTACCGAGGAAGCCGGTCTCCTTCACATAGTTGAGGTAGTTGTCAACGGAGACGTTCGCAGCGACGAAGTTGGCGGAGGAGCCACCGCCCTTGACGTTGTTGAAGACCCAGTTGCCGACGGAGCCGTGGCCGTTGAAGCCGAAGTCCCAGTTCTTGTAGGAGAACTTCAGGTTGACGCCATAGAAGAAATCCGGATTCGGGCTCTTGCCGCTCATGTAGCGGTCGGCCGTCGTGATAATGCCGTCCTTGTCACGGTCGACGAAACCGTTCTGGATCGGCTTGCCGGTGTGGTCGTACAACTGCTGGTACGGATAGAACGTGAACGGGGCATAGCCGACCATGTGGCGGGCGATCTTGTTGCCGGTACCGCCGCTGATGTTGCTGACCTCGATGGCGTAGTTCGGATCCTCGGTGTTGTTCAGCTTGGTGAACTCGGTGTTCTGGAACGTGCCGTTGAAGCCCAGGGACAGGGAGGCGTCCTTGGTTTCGACCGGGATGACGTTGAGGGAGAACTCGACACCTTCGTTGCGCATGGAACCGATGTTGGTGAGCAGGGAGTTGCCGAAGTTCGCACCCATCGGGGTGAGGACCGTGTTGAGGAGGTCTTCCGTGTCACGGCGATAGACATCGACGCTGCCGGTGAAGCGGTCGGACGCGAAGCCGAAGTCGATACCGGCGTTGTAGGTCGTCGTGGTTTCCCAGCGGATGTCCGGATCATAGGCACCCGGGGTCATGTAGAAGGTATGGCCGGCGGAACCCATGTTGTAGGTGTGGTAGACGTCGGTCGAGAGATAGTAGGCGGCCAGGTACGGATAGTTGGATCCGATTTCCTGCTGGCCGGTCTTACCCCAGGACAGACGGAACTTCAGCGCGGAGACAGCGTTGCTGTCGCGGAGGAAGGATTCCTGCTTGACGTTCCAGGCGAAGGCCGCGGACGGGAAGAGACCCCAGCGGGTGTCCGGAGAGAAGCGGGAGGAGGCATCGTCACGCAGGGTGAAGGTCAGCAGGTAGCGGGAGTCGAAGGAATAGTTCAGACGGCCGTAGAAGGAGACCAGGTAGTTTTCGGTCTGCCAGTACGGATAGCGGCCTTCGAGGGTTTCGCCTTCGTTGAGCTTGACCTTGTCGGTGACGTTGAAATAGGAGATGTCACGGTCCTTGCCGTAGAAATGCTGCCAGGAGTAACCGGCCATCACGTCGATGTGGTGCTTGCCCAATTCCTTGTTGTAGTTGGCATAGAACTCGAGGATCGTGTTGCGGCGCAGGTGATACCAGTGCGTATACTGGCCGATGCGCGGGTTCTCCGTGTCCTTGTAGGCGTTGTAGGAGCCCGGAAGCGCACCGACTTCACCGTTGGTGCGGGAGAGGTCCAGACCGAGGTTGAGGTTCAGCCTCAGGTCTTCGAAACCATGGATCTTGTAATCGAACTGGGCGTTGCCGATGAAGCGCTGGGCCCTGGCTTCGTCCCGGTTGGAGAACAGCATGTCGAGCGGGTTGGCGGCAGCCAGGTTGTCCGGCGTGAACGCGGCCCCGCGGCCGTTGCCATAGTTGAAGTAACCGTTGGTCGTCGTGTAGTCGATGGAACCGTCCGCATTGCGGAAGTACGGGTCGAGGGTCGGGTTGTAGAACGCGGCCGTACCGACGGCACCGCCGTCCGCCTTGTCTTCATGGGAGATGATGCCCTTGCCGTTGAGGTTGACGGACAGGTGGTCATCGAGGAATTTCGGGCTCAGGGACAGGTCGAGGGTTCCCTTGCGGTAGAGGGAGGTCTTCAGCGTACCTTCCTGGCCGAGGTAACCGACGGAGAAGCGGTACGGCAGCCACTTGCGGGAGCCGTAGACGCTCAGGTTGTGCTCCTGGGTCTTGGCGACGCGGAAGATTTCGCTGTACCAGTCGGTCGAAGCGTTGCCGAGCTTGGCGGCGAAGGCGTCACCCGTCGCGGTGCCGACCGGATAGGTCTGGGCGACAAAGGAACGGTACTGGTCCGCCGTCATGATATCGAGGCGGTTGGCATTGTGGCTGAGGCTGAAACTGCCGTTGTAGGAAACCTTCGGTTCGCCGGCGTTGCCTTTCTTGGTGGTGATGATGATGACGCCGTTGGAAGCACGGGAACCGTAGATGGCAGCGGAAGATGCATCCTTGAGGACGGTGAAGCTTTCGATGTCATTGGAGTTGATCGCTTCCAGCGGGTTGGTCATGCCCTGTCCGCCGTCGACAGCCAGCGGAACGCCGTCGATGACGATCAGCGGGTCGTTGGAGGCATTCAGGGAAGCGGCGCCACGGACACGGATCGTCGATCCGCCGCCCGGACGGCCGTCGCCCGGAATGACCTGCAGACCGGCGACCTTACCCTTGAGCATATCCTGGGTAGAAACGATGGCACCCCGGTTGAGTTCTTCCGTCTTGATGGCGGTTACGGAACCGGTCATGTCATTTTTCTTGACAGTACCGTAACCGATGACCACGACGTCATCGAGGAATTCGGCATCCTCCACGAGGGTGATGGTTGCCGGGACTTCGGAGGCCTTGAAGACCTGGGTTGCATAGCCGATGCAGCTGATTTCGACCAGCGCATCGGCGGACTTGACTGTAAGGACGTAGTCTCCGTCGAGACCGGTGGAGGTTCCGTTGGTCGTGCCCTGTTCGATGACAGTGACACCGATGACCGGACCCATGGCGTCGACTACGACTCCCTTAACCTGATACCCGCCCTGGGCGAGCATGGTGGTGGAGATCAGCCATGCGAGACCGACCGCCACTGCGGTTAGAATCCTTTTCATTAGAGTGTAGTTAGTATAATGTTGTAATCTTATTTCTTCACGGCGATGAACCGTACGCAGACCGCACCGAGCACCAGGTAGATGCCGGCGATCAGCAGCATGGCCGGCTGGCTGCCGCCCACGAGGCTCATCACGAGACCGCCGGTCGCAGCGGCGACGATCTGCGGGAGGCAGATGGTACCGTTGAACAGACCGAGGTAACTGCCCATGTACGGGCTGCCCTCCAGGGCGTTGGTCAGGAGGGTGAACGGAAGCGCGAGCATCGCGGCCCAGGCGAATCCGATCAGGAAGTAGGACAGGAACAGGACGTACTTGTCATGCAGGAAGAGGACCGACGCGAAGCCGACGGCACCCACGAGGAGGCTGACGACATAGGCGGTCTTCAGGTTCTTGAAACGCGGCAGGACGGTCGCCCAGAGGATGGAGCCGACGGCCTGGATGGCGAAGAGGACACCTACCCAGTTGCCGGCATCCTGGTAAGCGGCGGATGCGGTGTCGGTGGTGTGCCAGACGTTGTCGGCGATGGCGCCGTTCGTATAGGTCCACATGTACAGGAAGGCGGCCCAGCAGAAGAACTGCACCAGACCGACGGTCCAGAAGGTCTTCGGGGCCTTGAACAGGAGCTGGAAGAGACCTTCCCCTTCTTTCTTCTCCGCTTCCTGGGCCTGCAGGTCGATGCCGTGGAATTCGGCATACTCCTTCGGCGGCATCTCCTTGACGCGGGTGAAGGTATAGATGACGCAGAGGATCAGGATGGCGGCGCCGGCGTAGAAGGACCAGATCACGGAGTCCGGGACCACGCCCTGCGGGGCGGTGTTGGCGATGCCGATCCAGGTAAAGAAGATCGGGAAGAGATAGCCGACCAGGGATCCCGCATTGCAGAGGAAACTCTGGATCGAATAGGCCGTCGTCTTCTGTTCTTCACCGACCATGTCCCCGACCATCATCTTGAACGGCTGCATGGCGACGTTGATGCTGGTATCCAGGAAGATCAGCGAGAAGAGGCCGAACCACATCGCGGCGTTCAGGCCGAGGAAAGCGTATGCGGTCGACAGGTTCAGGCTGCCGGCATTCGGCAGGAAGATCATGACAAGGACGGCCACGATGGCGCCGACGAGCAGGTAAGGCTTGCGGCGGCCCATCTTGCACCAGGTCCGGTCGGAATATTTGCCGATCAGGGGCTGGACGATCATGCCCATCAGCGGCGGAAGGATCCAGAAGAAGGACAGGGTGTGCGGGTCCGCACCCAGCGTGGCGAAGATGCGGCTGATGTTCGCACTCTGCAGGGCGTAGGCGATCTGGACGCCGAAAAATCCGAAGCTCAGATCAACCATTTCCCTGAATGTCAAGTTGCGTTTGTTGCTCATGGTGTTATCATTATGCTTTTAAAGGTCCGGGACACGTCCGCGGACAAAAAAACCAAGCAAAAGTAGTTAAACCGATTTAAAAAGAAAAACCTGCAGGGACGGACGGGCGGAAAACCCGGACGAACGGCGGGGATTTCCGGACGAACGGACCGGCGCGCGGCCGGAGAACTTGGTTTTCCGGAGCATTTTCAGTAAATTGCAGGCATGAAACGGATCGGATATGCAGGAATCATCCATGGTTTCGCCCTGCTGCATGCAGTGACGACGGTGGTCTGCTATGCCGCCGGGATCAGCGACACCCTGCTCCTGACGCTGCTGACCGTCATCATGACCGCCCTGATCTGCATCCGGGAACGGCTTTCCCTGGAACTGGCGGTCACCGTCATCATCCTCGCCAACATCATCGGATACCTGCTCGGCATGGCCGTTGCCATCCCGTTCACCCGACTCCCGGAAGGCTATGCCCACGCCCTGTCCACCTTCCTGACCACGGAACTCATGGGCTGGCTCCTGGTCCTGTTCTTCCGCTGGTTCCCGTCCGTCGTCCGGAAAGACGATGAGCCGATCAGCACCGGCCAGATCGCATGGGTGGCGGCCGCCGTCGCGGTCGTCCTGCTGATCCGCATCGCCCTGACCTTCGTCCTGAAGACGCCGATTTTCGACGGCGTGTCCATCCTCGACCTGACGGCCACCTTCCTCTCCAACTCGCTGGTTCTCCTGCTGATGACCGGCGGCACCCTGCTCTTCTTCCTGTCCAACCGGCGGAAGACGGGCCGGGACTGGTCCGGATTCTGGCCCACCTTCCTGTTCTTCTGCGGGATCAGCGTCGCCGCTGCCCTCGTCGTCGGGCTGGTCACGCCGTCCCGGCTGGAGGCGGACATCAACTGGGTCCATTTCTTTGAACTGCTGGTCATCGCCGCCATCTGCGAGGCCGCCATCTATTCGCTGGTCTTCCTGGCATTCTATGCATTGAGCGTCCGCCGCCGAATGGAAGCGGAACGGGGACGCGCCAACCTCGCCCAACATGAATACCGGCAGCTCAAGCAGCAGGTCAACCCCCATTTCCTGTTCAATTCCCTCAACATCCTCGACTGCCTGATCGCCGACGGGAAAGGGCCCGAGGCCCGGGACTATGTCCACAAACTCGCCGCCCTGTACCGCTACATGCTCCGGTCCGAGAACGAACCCATCGTCCAGCTGTCCGAAGAGATGGAGTACGTCCGGATGTACCTGGACTTGCTGAAAGTCCGATTCTCCGAAGGACTGGACGTCGAGACGGACCTGCAGGAAGAAGACCTCAACCGCTACATCGTCAAGTACTCCCTCCAGATGCTGATCGAGAACGCCCAGAAGCACAACAGCATCACGCCCGCCGAGCCCCTGCGCCTGCGGATCTCCTCCGACGGGGTCTTCGTCAGCGTCCGCAACAACCGGATTCCGAAACTGACGCCGCCCGAGTCGACCGGCTTGGGCCTGAAATACATCCGCCAGGCCTACCGGGAACGCAGCGGAAAAGACATCCGCATCCGGGAAACCGACCATGAATACCAAGTAGAACTGCCCTTGCTGTAATTTCCCCTGCCATGAAAGCATTTCTCATTGAAGACGAAGCCATGGCCCGCAACATGCTGGCCCGCACGATCACCGAACATTTCCCGGACATAGAAATCGCCGGGACCGCCGGAACTGTCCGGGAAGCCGTCGAATGGCTGAAGACCGGACGGCCGGACATCACGTTCATGGACGTGGAACTCTCCGACGGGAAAAGTTTCGAGATTCTCAAGAAAACGCAGATCCCCGGCCACATCATCATGACGACGGCCTATGACAACTATGCCGTCAAGGCGTTCGAAACCGGCTGCATCGATTACCTGCTCAAACCCATCGAACTGCCCGCCCTCCGGCGCGCCGTCGAACGGTGCCGCATGAGCGCCGCGACCTCCACGAACGTAGACCGGCTGATCGCCGCCCTCTCGGGGCAAACGGCCGCCCCGGCATGGAAGGAACGCTACCTGGTCCATTTCAACGACCACATCGTCCCGGTCAAGACCGCCGACGTGGTCTGCTTCTACTCCGAAGCCAAGGACAACCATGTCCTGACCCGCGACGGAATCTGCTATGTCATCGACGCCTCGCTGGACGGCATCGCCGCCGAACTCGACCCCGAAGTCTTCTTCCGCATCTCCCGCAGTTGCATCATCGCCAAGGAATCCGTCGAAAGCGTCACCAAACTCTTCGGCGGCCGTCTGCAGGTCAACGCAAGAGACGTAGACCTCCGCCGCTTCAGCGGACTCGACCTCACCGTCTCCCGCGCCCGCACCGACGACTTCCTCGCCTGGCTCGAGAAATAAATCATCCTGCCCGCACCCCTCCTGTTTCTTCCATCCCGAACGGCGAATCCAATGGCGCTTGATGCATCTGATGCTCAACTATTTAAAGCACAGCATCTCCCACCCCAATGGACCAGGCCCCAACCCTCCGTTCTTTACCCCTCAGAAAAAGTCGCCATAAAGAACAGTGAAGGCCATCAAAAGATATCATACTCCAAAACACCGTTCTTTATCTTTTGCAGAGGACTGGCACCATCTTTTGCAGAAGACTGGCACCCTTCCTTACAGAGACCCTGATCGGCAGGAACGGGCTTCCCGATCGGTACAGGATTCCTTCAAGTGCGGACGATCCCGATCAAAGCAACAGGATTTACTGAGAATTTCCATCAATGAAGGATTCCCTCCAGCAGCGCTGGTTCCAGATGGACAGCGCGGGCCAACTGCCTGCGTGACAATGTCTCGCGACTTTTCCACATTTCTTTTGCCAAAAACAATTTGTCCGCCTGCGATAGCCGGGAAACCGGCGCCTTGAACAACTGTCCGGCCAAAGCCGCCGCCCGGCTCCGCAAGGTCTGTTCGGATCCCTCCTCGATGAACTTGCGGGAACACTCCCAATCAAGATCTGTCAGATCTTTCTTCCGGACATGCAAAAAGGCAAGGAATCGCTTTTGACTACGGAACAAGGCTTTTTCTACGAATCGGGTATCCAGATAGGAAGAAGCAAGCAGCATATGTTCATCATCATAATACCATTCTCCGGGGATATCCACCCGCGTGTGGAAGATCCGGGCCTTTTCCCGCACACCGAGATCCGACACCTTGTGGTAGTTTTCAAAATCTTCACGTTGGAAATACGCTCTGCCCGCACCCCAGGGATAACATTCCGGCAGCAACGGAAAGCCAGCATCAATCCCATTCCTGAACACATAAATGATCTTCCGCATCAACTCCTCTTCGTCCATAATCGGATCCCAGGCTATGTCCAAACCTTTCCCCAGGAGATCCGCACGCCTGGACTTATGGAAATACTTGGAAAGTAGACGCTTGATTTCTCCGATATACCTCCCCGCCTTTTCCTGGGGATCTCGGACGACAACATGGAAATGCGTTTCCATGATGACAATGGCATAAAGGGCTACATGGTAATGAAAGGCCAGAATCGCGAGTAGGTTCTTCGCATATATTTTATCGCGTCGGCTCTCGAACAGGACGGGGTGACGGGTGCCATCTGAATAGATATGATAGCAGTCCCGCACAGGTTGGGAAGTTTCCGGATACATACCATCGGGTTTTTCGCAAAGATGCAGACAATTAGCCGTTTTATAAAAACTAAACGGCTATTTTCTGTCGATCAGAGGACTCATCCAGCGAAGGGGTCTGATTATCAACGAAATGCCACAAAGCGACGAGTCAGGAAGTGGAAAACTTAAAGAACGACATATACCCATAGATCATGCTGACTCTTTGAAATGTGTTCTTTACCCCCGTAATAAAATGGGCATAAAGAACACAACATTTCCGCAGAATGCGACTGTAAGTGGTTACTGTTCTTTAGCTTTCCCCTTTCAGCATCATTTTGGCACACAAAAGGGACCGATGGTGATATTCCGAAAGGAAAGGATGAGTGATTTCCTGAAAGAGCCGACAAAGGCGATCCCGGAAAGCCTCGCCCACGGGATTTGTCTGGACCCTACTCAAAAATTGGCCGGAAAATGTCTGGAGAGATGGTTCGGGCAGGCTGGAAGAAAAATTGCCCGGCACGATCGGAAGGACCGGCCGGGCAGGTAGATGGCGGATCGCAAAAAATCAGCGATGAAAAGGATCAGCGGCCGCGGCCGGCGCCCTGGATGAGGCCTTTGAGACGGGCGTTAAGGGAGGTCTGAGCGAGGAGGTTCTCCAGCGTCAGATGCATCCGGTAGCGCCAGTAGTGGCGCGGGATGGCCGGGATGTTGATGCGCTCGTCGGAGGGATCGCCCTGATAGCGGACCTCGCCGTCAATGGCGAGCCAGTCCTGCAGCGGCAGGATGCAAAGCATGGCCGGGGACTTGAGGTGGCGGTCCAGGATCTTCTCGGCGACCCAGGGCTCACAGTAATAAGGAGCCGTTCCGTTTCCGCCGAGCATCGTGTTCCAATAGCGCTGGGTGGCTTCCCGGTCTTCTTCCCACCAGGCCCTGAGCGTACTGGTGTCATGGGTACCCGTCGCGCAGACGCAATAGTACGGATAGCGGGCTGGGTTCGCGAATTCTTCGGTCACCTGCTTGGGCATGCGCTGGATTTCCAGCGACAGGATACCGAGGCGGGCCATCACGTCCGGGACGCAGGCCGGAATCATGCCCAGGTCCTCGCCGCAGGTCAGCATGCCCGTGGATTCGACCAGGGACGGCAGCTTGAACATCGCGGAATCCTTCCAGAAGTCGTTGTGGCGGTGGTAGAAGAAATCGTTGTACATATTATTGAACGCGGCGCGGCGGCCGTCGTCCAGCGCCCGGTAAGCCAGGGTGTGCTGGGCGGAAATCCGCGGATGGAAGCAGCCGGGCTTGCGGGGATCTTCAATGAAGAGGACATCGTCCAGCAGGCTCATCATCTTCTCGCAGAGATCCGGGTCATCGGCCAGGAGCGCCGCGACCTGCCGCTGGGTGGCGGCTGACGGGACGATCCGGCCGTCCTTGATGAAGCGCTTGCGGACTTCTCCCGCCCGGTCCCCGAAGATTTCGTTCAGGACCCAGTCGTCGGTCAGCGGGGTGGAATACCGGCCACCGGACATGTCGAATCCCCTGCCGGCCAGTTCGTCCGCCGTATACGGAAGGGCTGGGTTGAAATAACCCAGCAGGCCATGGACGGCATGCATCGGGATCTCCCAGATGCGGAAGAAGCCGAGGATGTGGTCGATGCGGAAGGCATCGAAATACTCGCTCATCTTGTGCATGCGGGACTTCCACCAGGCGAAGCCGTCTTCGCTCATCTTCTCCCAGTTGTAGGTCGGGAAACCCCAGTTCTGGCCGAGCACGGAGAAAGCATCCGGCGGTGCGCCCGCCTGGGAATCCAGGTGGTAGAGGGCGGGATGCGCCCAGGCATCGACGCTGGTGCGGCTGATGCCGATCGGCAGGTCACCCTTGAGGGCGACGCCATGGGCATGGGCATAGGCGACGGCATCCTTGAGCTGGGCGTCGAGGTGGAACTGGACGAAGCAGTGGAAATCCACCTCGGACCGGTGGGCCGCCGCATACTCCGCCACTTTCTTGGCAGAATATTTCGCCATCTTGCCCCACTGGCTGAAGTCCGGGGTGCCGAATTCGTCCCGCAGGCAGCGGAAGACGGCATACGGAAGCAGCCAGTCCTCATTTTCCGCATAGAACGCCTTGTACTCTTCGCTGCCGAGCACCTTCGTCGTCGCGAAGGCTTTGCGGAGCAGGCGGTCCTTTTCCTGGTTGACCCGTTCGTAGTCGATCTGCGGGAGGGCATTCAGTTCATCCCGGAGGGCCTTGTAAGACTTATCGTTGCGAACGCCCGCCGCCGGCAGGTGGATGAACTGCGGATGCAGGGCGAACGTGGTGTTGGCATTGTAGGGATAGGAGTCCTGCCAGGTCCCGGTCATCGTGGTGTCGTTGATCGGGAGTAGCTGGATGACGTTCTGGCCGGTTGCGACGGCCCAGTCGACCAGCAGGCGGAGGTCATGGAACTCGCCGACGCCGAAACTCTCCGTACTGCGGAGCGAGAAGACCGGGACGGCCGTACCGGCGCCCCGCCAGGGAAGGGTCGGGAACACGGGGACGATGTCGCTGACCAGTTCATGGACACCGTCCTCCGGCACATTCCGGAAGAAACGGTTCGGACCGGTCTCCCACATCACGGGAGCCAGGGTCTTGCGGTCCACCAGGGCGAACTTGTATTCGAACGGCTGGTCGACCTGCAGGGTCAGGCTCCAAACCGGGAAGGAGGAAGCATCCATCACCTGCATTTCTTTCCAGTTCCACGGGCTGCCCGTCAAAGCGACGGCCAGGTCGCTGCGGACCTCGGCGGCCGGGAAGATGAACGTCACATTCCCTTCGCGGTCCTGGGGAGCCGTCCCTTCGTGCCGGAAGACGACGTCCTTGAAGAGCGTCGACCAGAACGGCGCGTTCGCCGGCCGGTCCTGCCAGCGATCCCGCAGGACCAGTTTCCTGACCTGCGATGAGACATCGACATGATGGGGAACTTCTTCCGTGCGGATGCATTTGTCGCCCCGCCAGACTTCATAATGGTATTCGCCCAGGGTGCGGATCTTGTCCAGGGTCAGGACCCACAGATCGCCGTCGCGCGGAACCATATCGAGATTTTTCTTGCCGGCAGCCAGGACGAGACGGTCGCCCCAGCGGGTATGGTAGAGGAGGGAGAACTGGATTTGCATAGTCAGTTATTTTTAGTGTCAGCAGACAAAGTTAGTAATTATTTAATCTTCCACAACCTTCTTCTTGAGATGTTTCCATCCCCAGACCGGCAGCAGGAAGGAAATGAGGCAGGCGGCCATCCAGAACAGGGCGACAGGGACGAAGTCGTAGGTTCCCGAGGCGCTGCCGCTCTGGATCATGAACCCGCTGACGATATCCTGGATGCCGGCGGCGACGTAACTGGAGATTCCCACGATGCCGAGGGCGGAGCCGGTGGCCTTGCGCGGAACGATGTCCAGGGCCATCAGGCCGGCGACGATGCAGAAGACCACGCCGATCGCCAGGCTGAACAGGGAGACGTACGCGACATTGGCCAGATACCCGCCGCGGGTGAAGAGGAAGAGACCCAGGGCCAGCAGGCAGGCCAGGCCGGACAGGACGACCGGGGTCACGCGGTTGCCCTTGAAAAGCCGGTCGGAAAGCCAGCCCGCGAGCACGGTGCCGGCGATACCGAACGACTCGGCGAACGCGATGATCTGGTTGGCGGATTCCAGGGAAAACTCCTTCCCTTTCTGCAGGAAAAGGACTCCCCAGCCGCTGACCGCATACTGGGTCACATAGATGAAGGCGCTGGAAAGGGCGATCACCCAGATGCCGGGATGCTTGAACACGTATTTCTGAAGATCCCGGACCGGCAGGGTATCCGCTTTCCGGGTCTGTTCGCCGGACAGTTCCTGCACGGAGGGCAGGCCCTTGCTTTCAGGGGTATCGGAGACCAACAGCAGGATGACCAGGGAACCGACCAGGCCGCAGGCAGCGGCAAACAGGAAGCCCCACTGCCAGCCGGCCCAGCCGACGACAAGGCCGATCAGGTTGAATGACAGGAACTTGCCAAGATATGGCGTTGCGCTGAAAATGCTGTACCAGGTGCCGCGTTCCTTCAGCGGGAACCAGCGGGAGAGGCTGATGACGCCCGGCGGCGAACCCATCGACTGGACCCAGCCGTTGGCGCCCCACAGGACGGCGAACAAGGCGAACAGCAGGATCGCCGGGACCCCGTCGAACAGCCCGAGCGCACCCATGAGCAGATTGACCAGGGAAGAGATGAAAAGGCCCCAGGCCATGAACCGGCGGATGTTGCAGTAGTCCGCGATGAAACCGTTCACGAACTTGCCCACGGCATAGACGAACAGCAGCGCGGAACCGATCAGGCCCAACTGGCCGGCGGACAGGATGCCGTCATCAATCAGCGGCTGCTTGACGACGCTCATCGCCATCCGGCAGACGTAGAACAGGCTGTAGGCCACCGTCACGCCCCAGAACGTCTGGCTGCGCAGACGGCGGTAGGTCCGGGAGACTTCCGCTTCCGGGACTTTCCCGACCGAAGGTTTCGAGATTCTGAAATAGCTGTAGAAACCCATGGTATCTTGTCATTGATTTTCTTGCAACGGGGCTTCCGGGACGCGTTCCAGGACGGCGGAGCGGTACCGGAAGGTCAGCCAGAGGGTACGGGCTGCCAGGTGGGCGAAATAAGCGCCCAGCAGGATATGGATGGCCGCCACTTCGCGGGCCGTGGCACCGGGGACGGAGGACGGAAGGGCGTCCAGGCCGGGGCGGAGGACATCCAGCAGGGAAATGCCGGCCAGCCAGAAGCCGAAGAAGGCGACCATGGCCAGCAGGGTGCTGTCCCGCATCGGGACGGAGGCGGTGGCGCCCACATAGATTCCGTCCCAGGTAAAAGCGGCACAGCCGATCAGGGGCATCGGCAGGAGCCAGAGGAAGAAGAGGCGGCAGGCGTCGATGACATCCCGGTCGGCGGTCATGATCCGCAGCAGCGGCGTGGCGCCGAGCAGGTAGACCAGCACGAAGCCCAGGCCGATGCCCATGCTCCAGACAAACGTCCAGCGGACGGTCTGCCGCACCATGTGCGGATTGCGTTCGCCAAAGAAGCGGCCGGTCAGGGCCTCGCCGGCATACGCGAAACCGTCGGTGAAGTAGGAGAACAGCAGCAGGAGTTTGAGCATGATCGACGCCGTGGCGAGCATCAGGTCGCCGTACCGGGCGGAAAGGGTCGTGAAACCGATATAGACCGCGACCATGCTGGCGGAACGGATGAAGAGATCGCCGTTGATTTTCAGGAACTGGCGCAGTTCCCTCCCCCGGAAAGCATCCCGGAGGTCCGCCCAGGTGAAATCGGCGAAGGTCGTCCTGCCGTATTTGAGCAAGACCATGGCAAAGGCGAAAGCCAGGCCGGAATACTGCGCGATGACCGTTCCGGCCGGGATGCCGGCAAAACCGATGCGCCGCGACAGCAAGAGGCTGGCGGCGATGTTCACGCAGTTGACGACCAGATCGGTCAGCATGGAACTGACGCTGTCCTGCATGCCGATGAACCAGCCGCGGAATGCCATCAGCGACAGGCTGGCGGGAGCGGCCCAGATCCGGATGAAGAAGTACGTTTCCGCCAGCTGGCGCACCTCCGGGGAACAGTCGACAAAAAGGAAGACGCCCTTGACGAATGGCCATTGCAGCAGAAGCATGACAAAGGCGATCTGGAAAGCGAAACCCGCGCCCCGGCACAGCAGGGAGGCCATTTCATGCCGGTCGCCGCGGCCGAAGGCCTGGGCCGTCAGGCCGCCCGTCCCCACACGCAGGAAACCGAAGTTCCAGTACAGGAGGTCGAAGAGCATGGACCCGATCGAAACGCCGCCGATCAGGGTCGCCGCCTCCCCGGCCGTCAGGTGGCCGGCGATGGCAAGGTCCACGATGCCCACCACGGGGATCGTGATGTTCGCCAGGATGCTGGGGATGGCCAGCCGGAGGATTTCCTTGTTGAGCGGACGCATTAGCGGAATTTCGTATCTTCCTCGAGCATGCCGAGGTAGGAACTGTATCGTTCGGGACTGATCGTACCGGCTTCGACGGCCGCCTTGACGGCACAGCCGGGTTCATGGGTATGGGTACAGGGCGTAAAGCGGCATTCCTGCGCCGCCTGGAGCATTTCCGGGAAATACAAGGCGATCTCCTCTTTTTCCAGCCGGACCAGGCCGAAGCCCCGCAGGCCCGGCGTGTCGATGATGTAGCCGCCGGACGTGAGCCGGTACATTTCATACAGGGAGGTCGTGTGCCGGCCCTGCAGGTGGACATCCGAGATGCGCCCGACTTTCGGGTCGAGGGAAGGGTCGAGGGCATGGATCAGCGAGGACTTCCCGACGCCGGATTCGCCCGAGAACAGGCAGACCTTGTCCTTGCAGTCTTCCCGCAGCGCGTCAATC
>Ga0256405_10001056_pt1 | contig 81034 bp, 80 predicted proteins | sample RumenRJG_02DNA_FD_189096 | JGI IMG/M metagenome (GOLD analysis project Ga0256405, IMG submission 189096) | Bovine rumen microbial communities from Lethbridge, Alberta, Canada - RJG_02 | ecosystem: Host-associated > Mammals > Digestive system > Stomach > Rumen | place: Canada: Alberta... | reverse complement strand
CAGAATGATTCTGATGTTTTTGCTGTTTCTGTTACGTTATTGTGGTTGATTAAGTATTGGTTGTTTGCTAATTTTGCTGTTAAGTTTTCTTGATCTAATTGTCCGTCTTCTTTCCATCCGTTTTGGCATGCTTTGCTGAAGATTTGTTCATAGTTTGCTAATGTTTTCTTATCTTCAGCTTTTGCATTTACAGTTTGTATTGGCATTGCTGGTACTGTACCATTGTTTTTATAATTTTTAACTTCTTGTGATAATGCATTGTATGCAGCAGTCCATTCTTCGTATGTTTTTCCTGCTTCATTTCTGTATGGATTATAACCTGTTGTTTTTTCGCGTGGAGTTCCTGTACATAAAGCATTATCAGATGCTGAACCCATTGCTGATTTTAATTGATTAAAGAAATAATTTAATAAATCTTTTAAATCTACAGCATAACGAGTTTCTGAGTGGTGGTATGTACCACTATCTCTACTTTGAGAACTTTCTATTCTTGATGTAGATGAACTTGAAGATTGATTTATAAAATTATCATAATTTTCATTTGAATTAAAATCTCTTGAATCTTGAGAATATTGTTGTTTTGTTTTTTGTACTGCTGTATCAACTTTATTAGCTGGGATTGATGGAATAGCAGTTTTTACTGTTTGACCTAAATTTGAAATAACTGTATGTACTTTTGATACTATATCATTTTGATAATTATAGTGTGTTGTTTCATAATTACCTAGGTATAATACAGATTCAGTACCTGACATTATTTGTTCCCAAGTTTTTCCATTTAGGTTTTCAATATCTTTATTTGTTGATGTATGACCGTTAGTTTGACCACCTGTTAAATTTGCTTTTCCTAATTTTTTTGCAAAATCTGTTGAAGAAATATATGAATATTCTGTGTAAGGTTCTTTTATAGGATCACTATAATTTAAACCTTGTTTTGGAGCTACTTTACCGTATGTTGTATCAAATGTATTTACTGCAGTTTTTAATGCATTTTCTTTATTTGCTGTCCATTCTGCTACTTCTTCTGCTGATACTGTTTTTACACCTGTTTTTACTTCGTTCCAATCACTTACTGATTTTGGAGCTCCTACTACAGCGTTCATAAATGCATATAAACCTTCAGGTGTTTCTGATCCGCCTTCTTCTTTAATGTTTGCAGCTCTCATTCCTTCAGCATATCTGTTGTTTAATACTACTCTGTTATTTCCGTCGTTTGTTAATAAGAAATATAAACCTTTGCCTGCATTCATTGCATCTTCACCCATGAATGAATCATAGTCAAATTTATCATTTCCATTGAATTCATAGTGAGTTAAGTTTAATGCTGCATCTTTTGCTTCTGCTATATCACTTGCTTCGTCTGCTAATCTCATTTGTTTTGCAGAATTTAACATAAGGGCACCTTGTACATCGGTGATACGATTTGAGATGAATAAATATCTTGCTTGTCCTGCTGATAATCCCATTTTGTACCTTTCTTGTTTCCCTTACATTTATCTTATCGGTACATATATATATATTCTTTAGCCTAATTTTTAGTCAAAATCATGATTTATAGCCGTTTTCCATGTTTCGACCCACGTAAATACTGGGTTTTAGACCTATATTTTTATTTGTAACAAAATGTAAACAATCCTGCTTTTCTTAACATTTGTTCACATTTCGCTCTCGCACATAAAATTTCTCCGAGATGAAATTTTTTAAAGTGAAAATTTTTCAATTGTATTTCCAAAATATTGAAAACTGTTTTGTAACAAAACCTTAACATTTTAATTCAAATTTCTAAAGTTTTTTGAAAATCAAGCCGATATATTACTCGTAAGCGAAAGCTAATAAAACTAAAGTAAAACAAGTAAAGGATAATGTGTATGTTAAGAAAAATCGTAGCTCCAAGTAATAATGTAGAATCTAGCGTTGAATTCATCCTAAGAGGTGCTAAAAAACGTCGTTCTATGGCTTTGGCTACCGCTAATATGATTAGCGAAAACGATGCACAAACTTTACTTGTTGCTATTAAATAGAGCAAGTGAGCAGGACTTGCAAAATGGCAAGATTGAAATGCCTTAAAGACAAGCTGAGAAAAGTTTAATACAGAGAAGAAAGAGTAAACGATACGACAGGCAAATAAGCCGAGGATTAAGAAGACAGGAAAAACAGAAAAAGGACAAAAAAAAGAAAGGAGCAAAAAACTTAAGTCAAAACAAAAAGAACGGACTCACAAAAAGAAAACGGATTTTCAATACAATGTGTAGAATGTGTGTAAAAACAATGTGTGTTTAATTTAAGAAAAACGATATTTCGTATGAAATGAAGATAGAAGAAAAATTTTGAGGTCAGAAATGACCTCTTTTTTTTAGCAAAGTTTTATTATATGTATTTTATCTACTTTATATCAAAATTTTTCTAAATATATTTTTATGTTCTATTTCTTTGTCAGCAAAGAAACAGAACCAAAAGAAACTGCCATCCGTATTGATTAAACTAATAAATTGTAATGTTCAAATCAAACTGTGCAAACTCGCTATGCTCAAACAATGCACAGTCAGATGCTCTTTCACATACATTTATTGTTTAATCAATAATGGCTGGTTTAATTTAATTATTAATATTTTGAGCTCTTAAATGACCTCTTTTTGTTAGCAAAACTATATATGTATGAATTTTTAATATGATATAATAAATTTAAGGAGGAAATAATGAAAAACTGTCCTTTTAATAATTCAGAATGTAATTCAAATTGCGGATTATATATTTCACCGGAAGATTTAAATGAATTAATGGCAACAAGACTCACAAGCATAGGCGTTTTTAATGCGAAAGAAGGTATGTGTTCATTAAAAACATTGGCTCTTAGCGGAGGACGATATATGTTTGAAAATACTGCCACTGTAAGACGTAATTTATAAAATATTAATATTATCAAAAATCATGTTAAATAGTTTTAAAGACTTTTGTTCAAAATTCAATATTGATTGCAAATTTATTAAATTTATCTTTGTAGGAATATTAAATACTATTGCAGGATATTTAGCGTTTGCTTTTCTAATTTTTATAGGGCTTCATTATTCGATTGCAAATTTTTTAGCAACAATATTTGGCATAATCTTTAACTTTTTTTCAACCGGAAGAATTGTTTTTAAAAATCAAAATAATTCCTTATTCCTTAAATTTTTTGGAGTATATACACTAACATGGGCTACAAGCACTGGATTTATATATTTGTTTAAAAATATATTCAACAACAATATCTACATTACAGGGTTTATAATCCTTATCCCAAATGCTATTTTATCTTTTGTATTAATGAAATATTATGTTTTCAAAAAGAATTAACCGAAATTTATGATATAATTACACTATGAAAAAACTAATAAGTATTGTTTCAAGCTGCTATAACGAAGAAGAAAATATCCTTGAATTTTATAATCAAGTTAAAACTCAAATGGAAAAATTTAAGGATAAGTATGACTATGAACAAATTTTGGTAGATAATTGCTCAACTGATAAAACTGCCGTTATTTTAAAAGAACTTGCACAAAAAGATAACAGAATAAAAGTAATCATTAATTCAAGAAATTTTGGGCATATTCGTTCACCATTTTATGCAATAATAAACGGAAGAGGAGATGCTGTTATATATATGGCATCAGATTTACAAGACCCGCCGGAACTTATTCCTCAATTTATTGAAAAATGGGAACAGGGTTATAAATACGCATTCGGACAAAAAACATCATCTGAAGAAAATGTTTTTATAAGATTACTAAGAAATACTTTCTATTTCATAATAAATAAAATTACTGACGATAATACCGAATTATTAAAAAATTGTACAGGATTCGGTCTATATGATAAATCTATTATCGATATTATAAAAAAAATAGATGATACTTACCCTTATCTAAGAGGATTAATAAGAGATATAGGATTTGAAGTTGCATTAATACCATTTAAACAACCCAAAAGAGCTAAAGGAAAAACTAAAAACAATTTTTACACATTGTACGATAATGCAATGATAGGTATTGTTAAACACTCAAAAGTACCTTTAAGACTAATAACCTTTTCAGGTTTTATACTATCAGCACTTAGTATGATTGTTGCCATAATTTATTTAATTTACAAATTATCTCACTGGTATACTTTTGATGCAGGAATGGCTCCTATTGTTATAGGCTTGTTCTTTTTCTCCTCTGTACAACTATTTTTCTTAGGAATTTTAGGAGAATATATTGGAGCAATTTACACAAGAATAGACAAAAAACCTGTTATCGTCGAAAAAGAACGCATAAATTTTTAATTTTTTAATTTTGTATCTTTCCCAAAATATTTTAAAAATAAATTACCATCTGTATATGCAAAAAAATTAGACCCAAAAAGAATTGGTTTCAACTTTGTATAACCCATTCTAGTATATTTGACAGTTCGGTACATTTCATGCATAGGGGTAATTGAACCTATTAATAATACAACTATCAGTATATAATGTGTTATTTTTAAATCCTTTGTTTCTACATTATCAAAAAATTTTAATATTAAAAGATACAATATTACAAGAAAAGGAATTGTAGCTCTCATACAAAAATCAATAGAAAATCCTATTATTACAAACGGATAAAATAATAAACAACAAGTACTTATATAATATAAAATATTTTTTTTATTATCTCTAAACAACAAAAGCAAATATATACCGACTTCTAACATAAAAAATATAAAATAATATAAAATATAAAATTTTTTATCAGGAATACCAACACTTATATTTCCACCTGAAATATTTCCTGACAAATACAAATAAGAAACTATTGTTACTAATAACCCGCAAACAATATTTTGAATACTCATTATTGATAAAAATAATTGTTTTATTTTTATTATTAAATTATAATTTTTAATTTCACTTAAAACATTTTTACAACATAAATAAATTAAAACAGGCAAAAACCCTATCGCTGGAAGTGTTGAATGCAAAAACATACAAGAATATATAAATATAAGATTTTTATTATTTTTTTCATTTAAAAGTAAAATCGTTATAAGCCAAGCAGGTATAGCTTGATTAAATACCCAATATAATTGTGTTGTAAAACACGAATATTGATAAATATTTGCCCAGCGTTCTATATGAGATGAAAAGCTAAGTATATCATACGGTTTAGTAAAAACAGTTCCGATGATATCTAAACCGCTAAAAAATATAAATAAAAGGATTGGAAATAAAGTTTTATGCTTCAAAATTGACAAAACATAATAAAAAAACAAAAAAATACCAAAACCTGCCCATATAATCTGAAAATAATAACCTATTTGTATATTATTAAAAACTTTACCAATTAACGCAGACGGTAGCCAAAACCCAACATAATAACTAAGCATAATCGGTTGAATAGGACTAATAACAGGCCAATTCTGATTAACTAAAATCTCAAAAATTGCATTGCGTTCTTTATGATCAGTGTTTTGAAAAACTAATGCCCCTATACCTGATGAACATATCCATAACATTATTATAAATAATACTGCAATTAATAAAAATATTTGTTTTTTATTTTCAGGAACCCATATCCTTGGAGCGTTCTTTATAGCAAAGCAAAAACTTATTAAAATTATACCAGTTCCTAAAATCGCTGTATATAAATTACACCAGCCTATAAAAAATATTATAACAGGTATCAATATATAGATGTAACCCAATATAACAGGTATTGATGACTTCCTTTGCAAAACATTCTCCTATTTAAGTATAATTATACAATTATATAATAAAAAATTACAAATAAGGCTTTACATAAAATAGCCTAATCTATTTTCAAACAAAAAATATATATTTTTTAAATGTTAAATTTTGGTTAAAAAAATAAAGATTTTTCGAAAACAGATGCATAATAATAATGTTGAGGTTAAGAAAAGCAGATTGCTTATATCGACTTAGATTATTTTATATCTCAAAGCCCTTTGGTAAACAACCCGCTTTATGAAAGGAGAAAGTTATGAAATTTTTAATTCAAAAAACACCGGACAAATTTTTAAAATCAGTAAATGATGAAATCAATTCAATTCTGGCAAAACACATTGATGGATTGTACCCTGATTATATGTATCCTGAAAGAGATGAAACTCTATCAATCCCTGTAGAATTAATAGAACAAGAAAAAAATTATATAGTTCTTGCTGAAGTTCCAGGAGTAAAAAAAGAAGATTTAAACATTGATGTTGATAAATCATCTTTAACAATAAGGGCTAAAAAGGAACAACATTCTTCAAAAGAAGATGATTATTATAGAAGAACAGAATTCAGCTACGGTGAATTTTCAAGAAGTATATGTTTCCCTGAAGAAGTAAATACAAACGAAATAGAAGCAAAACTTGATAACGGTATTCTAAAAGTAGAGCTTGCAAAAAAAGAACCTGAAAAAAATGATAAAAAGAAAATTACTATAAAATAATGAATGGGGTACAAATGATTTTTGAGGCGGTGCTATTGACACCGCCTCTTTTTATTCAAAATTTCTATATTTGATTTTGTATTAAAAATCCATTTTAAAAATTTAAAGGGTTAAATGGACTCCATGGCTTTAACGGGTCAAAACATCCCCGGCACGTGTAGAGCTTGAGCCATTAACAGTATTATTTGAACTTATTTCATCATCATGATTTGAAGACTTTGAGTTTGCAAACATTGTTGATTCAAAGTATAGCTTTCCATTAACTCCATAAATTCCTTCTCGAGTTCCCATACAATTTTTTATTTTATATACAGGTAAATTTGATGAAACAAGAGTCGTTCTTTCAATATTAGTACTTAAGCTTTTTTTTATACTATCAGACCAATTTTCAAACGGCTTTTCATAATCTTGTACCTGTTTTTTTATAATACCAATTTCTTTTGCTGGATTTTCCGTATTTTTTACAAATAAATATGCCTCACTCATACTTTTAGGATTAAGCATTGTATCTGCAAAAATTTTAACTGTCTATGTATTAAGTTTTTCATTTTTTATAAAATTTGATTTAAAACTTACAATAGAAAAAACTTGCATGTAAACCCCACTATTTTATTAGTTTAATACACATAAAAATATTTTTTAACGTTCATTAATATTGTGAAAAACCATGTTAAAAAAGGCAATTTTTAAACAAAAAAAACGTTATATATAATGTAGTGATAGGTATAGGTACGTTTAATTTATGATTATTGGTAGCTTAAAACTTCCATATCAAGGGTTATTAAACCTAAATAAAACAAGTATGAAATCGAGTCATTTTGAACAAAATGCTCAGATTACTAATCCTATTAAAAATGAAAATAAATCAGAAAACACTAATAATAATTCTATTCTTAAAAATGTATTAATAAGCTCAATTGTTCCATCGGGAATGGGTGGAATTGGTACGGAAGCTTGGAATAGTTTTTCAAATACGATAAAATCTTATGTTGGAGAAGAATGGAAATACATGTCTTCTAAGCAATATAAGAACGATTCGAAAGAAGAAGATTGCATTAATGATAAAGCATTAAGTAATACGACAGCAAAAATTTGTGATGATATTTATAAAAAAGAACAATCCGAAATAGACGGATGGAAACCAATTAATTCTATTGATAATAAAGAAACAGGTTTTAAAGCAGCAGCCTATAAAAAAGACGAAAAAGTTATTATAGCCTACTGTGGTACAAATGATAAAAAAGATATAACAAGTGATACCCAAATGGCAAAGGGAGAATTGCCGGAACAATTTAAAGAAGCTGATGAATATTTTCAAAAGATAGCAAAAGAAAATGAAGGATGTCCAATCCTTGTAACAGGACACTCTCTTGGAGGTTCTTTAGCAGAGCTTGTTGCAAGTAAAAATGAAAGTACTGCAGCAGTTACTTTTAATGCTTTTGGTGTTGATAAAATAGTTAATTCAGATAAAGCGAAAGATTTGAACTTAAAAGATAATCAAAATTCCTATAATTACATAATTGATGGAGACCCTGTTTCAACATCATCAAAACACGTTGGTGAAACGACATTGTTAAAAACCGATAAAACCAATACTCACTCTATTGCAAATTACATAAATATGTGGGCATAATAAGTTTATAAAACTTGGAGTAAATTATGTCAGAAAAAATTGAAAAAGCTTCTGAATTATTTTTAGAAGGCTACAATTGTGCACAATCAGTATTTTGTGCGTTTTGTGAAGATTATGGAATTTCTTTTGAACAGGGATTAAAAATGACTTCATCAATGGGCGGAGGAATGGGAAAATTAAGAGAAGTCTGCGGAGCAGTTTCTTCAATGTTTCTTATCTGTGGATTAAAATACGGCTACACATCGCCAACAAACGACGAAGAAAAAGCTCAACACTATAAACGTATTCAAGACTTAGCTCAAGAATTTAAAAAAGAATATGGCACAATAATATGCAGAGAATTATTAAATTTAGATTCAGACGGATATATTCCTCAAACAAGAAATGCCCAATATTACAAAGAACGACCATGCCTGAAATTTGTAGAAAAGGCAGCAGAAATTATTGACAATATGGAAAAATATACGTAATAAAAAAGCGAAAACTAAAGTTTTCGCTTTTTTATGTTTTACGTTCCGTAATATTCAAGAGCTTCAATATCATTTTTGTAATACATAGCCTCTTGAATTGCTGCAATCGTTTTAGGGAAGTGCTGTTGCAAATATTGAGAACGGGAAGATAAGCATTTTACATCACCGTTTGTGTATGAATTTGTGATAGCATTAGTTTCTGCTATTACTTCATTCAAACCGCCAAATTCTCCTGCGTAATGTCCTTCTTTTTTAATAAAATAATCTATATGTTCTCTTTGATTTTGCGGATATGCTTTATTGAATTCTTCACGTTCTTTTATATATGTTTTTTTAATTGTCGGATTTTGTGCATAAACCTTATTTTCACCTGTTTTTATAGCTTTCATTCCAAAAACACGTTCGCCATCTTTGGCATGACCTAATTCATGTAAAAACACAAATAAATTATCTGCCATATTTATTTCTTTAGTAAGCTTGTTATATGCTGATCTTAAAATCTTGTCATGATCATTGCCCTTTATACCGTTACAACAATCAACAACTTCAAAGAGTTCTTCACCAGGAACTTTCTTTAAAAGACTAACAATCTCATCTTTATTTCCACTAATCATATTATCAAATTCTATGGATGTTTCTTTTCCGCTGTGCATAATATCTTTGACTTTTAAACTTTTTTCATCAACCTGAATATCATATTTATGACCATTCTTTGATGAAATAAAGTGATTTTCGTCAACGACTTCAAACGTTTGAGAATTTTTCATCAGAATTTTACCGTCTGTTCCGGTAATCTTATAATCAATAATTCTGTTACCTTTAGGATCATCTTCGTATAAAAATTCAGTTTTTGTTCCGTCCGAAGAACGCATATCTTTTTTAATAGTTTTTATGCCTGTTTTTGGATCAACTGTTGCTTTTACAACATCACGAGATTTTCCGTCAGGAAATTCATATCTGATATTATGAACACCTTCAATATCAGATTCTGTCATAATATCTTTTCTCAATAATTTTCCGTTTTTATTATAACGTTCTATCGTTTCTATTTTTATACCGCCAGGATAGCCATCTTCCGAAATAACTTCTTCTTTTCGGGATTTTAAATTGTTTCTGTAATCTTCTGCCACAGTTACATAAGACAGAGATTTTGAACCGACTTCAGTATTACCGATAAAAGAATATGATTTACCTATTATTTCAGGTTTGCCCTTTGAATAGTCAAAATGTAATTTTTCAGTACGACCATTATTATAGCAACTTAAACTTAATTCCGAATCAGGTTCAAAAGAACTAATACCAAAGCCACTCGGTTTTTTACCATCAGGAAGTTTTTTTGCACATTCTAAAATTGTATCAAGTAACTTCCACTCTTTATCTTCATGTCGTTTCATTCTTGTGCCAAGTTCTATAATAGAACCCATTTTAAACTCTGTTGTATCAGCAAGTTTCGTTACCATCTCATAGTGAACAATACCTTTTTTAGCATGCTCTTTGAAAAGATTAACCTCTTTTTCATCAAAACGAGCTTCACCTTTATCATTTTTCATTTCGGAAATTTTTTTGGCAGCATCTTCTAAAGAAATATATCTTCTTAAAGGTTTAGAAGAAGTATTTGCCGATTTTTCAAACGTATCCGGTTTAACTCCTATATTAATCCAACTTCTTTTTTCAACTGGTTTATCGTTAATCTTTTTAATACCGCCAATGTTAATGTTTCCTATTTGCATAGAAACAACTCCTATTTATCTCTTTTTATCTCGTACAATTTTACACAGTTATACTCATGGTCCTAAATCGGTAAAAAATTCTAAAACTTTAGTAAGGACAAGTATATTGTAACATTATTTAATAAATTAAATAGACAATAAAGACATAATTGCAAAATAATGCATAACAGCACCGCCAACAACAAACAAATGCCATACACAATGCATAAAAGGAATTTTCTTTAATAAATAAAAAATACAACCTAATGAATAAAATAATCCACCGGAAATTAAATACCATATAACTTCAGGTTGATTTAATTGAATAAGTCTTTGAAGCAATAACACTGATAACCAACCCATTACAAGATATAGGGCGGTATTTATATATTTAAATTTAACTGTTATACAAGAAAAAACTATTCCCATAACAGACAAATACCAAGTCATAGCAAGTAAAGCAACTGAATTTGGAAACGGTACTACCAATAACAAAATAGGAGTATACGTTCCGGCAATAAGAAGAAATATTGCCGAATGGTCAATTTTTCTAAAAACTTTTTTTGCAGTTTCATTTACCATAGCATGATACAATGTTGACGATTGAAATAATAAAATAAGCATTGCCCCAAATATTGAAGTAGAAGCCGTTTCGACAGGATTTCTGGATGCTACTATTAACATAACCAAACCATATATTGATAATAAAGTTGCAATAGCATGTGTTGAAGCACTTAAAAATTCTTCTTTAGGGCTGTATTTTATTTCATTTGCCATAACTATTTAAATCCTTTTTTTGAACGATTATAACATAACTAAATTATAAAAAAAAAATAAATTATATATATTTTATACAATATCTACCATTTTCTTCTTTTAAATCAACTTCTGTTTCAAAAATTTCAGACAAATTTTTTGACGTAAGAATATCTTGTTTTCTACCCTGCATATATATAGTCTGTTTATAAACAAGTGCCGCATGGGTTATTTCAGGAAAAATTTCACTAACATCATGAGTAATTAAAATTATAGGAGTACTTTTTGAAAATTTTTCGAACATATTTATAAATATTTTCTGAGCTCTTATATCAAGTCCAACCGTAGGTTCATCCAAAATAAAAGCTTTAGGATTATGGATTAAAGCTCTTCCTATGACAGCTAATCTTAATTGACCTGTACTTAATTCGTGAATTTTCTTATCTTTAATATTATATATATTTAAAAACCTCATTGTTTCTTCCGCATTTTTTAATTCTTTCGAAGAAAAAACATGATGTTTAAAAGAACCTATTGAGCTATAATATCCGCTTGTAACAATATCTTGAACAGTTATATAACGTTCAGACTTCATAAATTTTATATGAAGTTCATTGGTAATTATACCCAAAAGTTTTTTTAATTCAAAAATATCCCATCTCTCTTTTCCAAAAAGTTCTTTTTTAAATTCGTATTCAGTATTAGGATACAAATCATTTGTTAGAAGCTTTATCAAAGTAGATTTACCGGAACCGTTTGCACCTAATATGACCCAATTTTCATTACTGTTTATTTTTAAATTTATATCTTTTAAGGCTTCAAATGCTCCATAATTAGCATAAACATGTTCAAAATTTATAATTGTTTCTATTTCTCTTTTCATACAAAGATTATAACAAAAAGGACGATTTGAATAAATCGTCCCTTTTGTTACTTAAAATTTTTATTGATTAACCTTGGTCACGTTTTGTAATCATAGCTGCCAATAATGTGTTGAAGTGATTATTAACAACTTCGTCCTTAATATTCCACCAGCTGTTATTTTCTGCTGAAACTTTTGCTTTAAACGATTTTGCTTCAGCATCAAGACCCATTTTACTTGCTCTTGCAGCTAATTTGGTTTTTAAGCCATTTGTGATTGATGTTAATTTTCCTGACCAACCTACCCAGTATTCGTTTTGTAAAGATTCAACTAAAGTCTCACCGTCCATATCTTCTGAATATTGTTGGATGTATGTTTCCATTACTTCTAAAATATTGTCTTCTGTAATTGCTGCTAATGCTTCGTCTACAGCTTTGTTATCAGTACCTGCACCTTTCATAGCTACGTATAACTTTTCACAGATTTCATTTGCTTGTTTTTGTATTTTTTCTTGTTTAGCTTTATTTCCAACCACTTTTTTGTCAGCTTCTGCTTTTTGTTCAGGAGTCGCTGTAGTAGTTGTTGTTGTTGTTGCAGATGCCGGAGTTGATGCACCTGAAGTTGCAGTTGAGAATGTAAAGTTACCGGCATTACCAAATAATCCTGCATTTGCTCCTGTAAAGTTTACATTAAAACAACTAGCGATATTATTGAACCAAGATGGCATTGCACTTGATATTGCAAAATCACTTATCGGAGAATATGCTAATGAATTGAATTGATTCATTATGCTATTTGTATATGTATTTAGTTTTGAATAATCAATACTGCCTGTTTGATATCCGGCATTAAAACCTGTATAACCTGTGCCGAAACCTAAGCCTGTGTTCAAACCAAAATTAAAAGTCATTATGAATTCCCCGTTTTCCTATAATATCGTTTCGTGTGTGTTGTTTAAGTTCAACTAAATTATTATTTCTTGTTACCCTATAATTTAATATCCCTTACATTTATATAAAAACAATCCGAAATTCATGATTGACAAATGTTTTCAGGTTTTTTAGATAAAAACGCTAAAACTCACTATTTACAACAAAATTTTATTGTTACAAATCTTAACAAAACGCCACAAACGCCATTATAATCATGTTTTTAGATTACGAATTTCAATAAATAAAATATCTCATATAAATAAAAAAAGAGGACGATAATCGCCCTCTTAAAATGGAGTTTAACATTACAGTTACTACGAACTACCTACCAATCTTAATGCTTCTTGTAGGAGTTCTTTATTAGATGAAATCAATTTATTTGCAAGTTCCATTTGAACTTTTGCTAATTGGAAACTATTAATATTATCTTTAAATCCGGCATTTGATAATTCCAAAAGCCCTGAACGAACTTCTGCTCTACCCATTACAGGTTTGCCTGATTCTGCAGTTTCTATGTATTGATGATCTTTTATTTCATACAATCCGTTTTTATTATGAAAACTTGCTTGTGCTACCTTATATAAAGGTACTTTTCTTTTTCCGCCATCTGCTTTACCGTATATTGTACCGTCTTCTTTAATTTCGTAATCATCATATTTACCTAAATATTTACCATTATTAGGATCAATCCACAATTTTATGTTTGTTGTAGGTAAATCCAAAGCTCCACCTCTTAAAGTAGTTTCTTGGTAAACATCATTTTTTATGGCTTTTGTGCCGGCCATAATTTCACCTTTATCATTTAAAATATAGCCTTGAACATTTAAACCGTCTTTTGTTTTATAAGCACCTTCTGCATCAAAATCAAATTCACCATGTCTTGTATAAACAGTTTTGCCATCATTGCCTTTTACCATGAAAAAGCCTTCACCTTCTAAGAAAAGATTGGCATTTGAAGTTCCAGGTGTTGATTTTCCTTGTCCAAAATTAACGCTACTATTGTCTAATACCGAGCCGTTCAAAAAGGTTTGAAAACTTATTTTCTTCTCTTTGTATCCCGGAGTATAGATATTAGCTAAATTTTCTGTAATTGCACCCATCCAGTTATTTGTTGCCTTTTGGGCATTTAGGGCAATCATAAATGAATCATTCATATTCTCTATTCTCCTCTTTTTCTTCTTTCTCTTTGCTGTTTTCCGCCATTTGATTGTCGGTAATTTAAATCTTTATATTCTATTTGTTCTTTATCAAATTTTTGTTGTAATAACGGAAGCTGTGTTCTTAAATATTGTTCTACTGCTTTGTCTCCAGGTAAGAATTCGGCTGAAATTTTACCCTCTCTATCTATCTTTATAATGACAGAAATGTTTTTGTCAAAATCTATTCTAAATGGCTTATTAGTTCTTGCCGATTCACTTATCATATCTGCTAATGCTTTTGATATCGTTGCAGTTTGTTGCATTTCTTGAGGTTGTTTAACATCTTCAAGAACTTTATTTACAGTTTCATTTACTGTTTGTCCTGACTCTTGAGATGTTTTTATTAACTCAGAGAAAAATTTAGCGTCTTTTTCTGTTAAAGTAAGCTGTTTAGTTTCAACTTTTTTATCATCCGATTTTGGAGTTTCTATGGTTTTGAACTCTTTGTGAATATCTTTTGCCTCTTGAGATGTTTCTACAATTTCCGAAAGCTCATTAATCGCTGAAATTCTTTCATTTATGACTGTTTTTACATCTTCTGTTAAAGCATAATTTTCAGCTTTATTTAAATTATAATAATTCTTTATTTCCTCATTCAATAAAGTATTATTGTCAATCATAGATACATCTTTTGTTTTTAAGGATTCTACAGTATCTTCAGACATTATTTCATTCAAAAATTTATTTATTTCTTCAAGCTGTTCCTCTTGATTTTTAACATCTGTTACTGCTACATAATCTTTTACAGCAGATTTAGACGCAATTAACATATCATCAGCTTTTTGATTATTTTGTAAAATAGGTTTTTCTATATACTTATTTTCATTAATTTGTATATAATTTTCTTGTAATACTTTATCAGCGTTTTCATTTTTATCTGAAACTTTTGTTAAATCAATCGACTTATCCATAACAACTCGATTTTTATTTTCAAATTTTGATGGTTCAACCAATTTTTTATTTTCATCTGATTTGTTTATTTTTGTTTTATCAAAAGATTCTTGTTCTTTATCTTTAAAAGTGTCAACAAAAACTTTTTTATCTTCTGAAATATTCTTGTCTTCTAATATAAAATTTTTATTATCTTCAGCACCAAAAATCTCAGAAATTTTTTCTATATCACTAAAATCTTTTATTTTTAAATCTTCTGAACGTTCTGATTTAAGAACATTTTCATCGTTAGATTTCAAATGTACATTTTTATAAACATTTTCATGAATTATATTCTTTATTGGTAGAACAAAATCTTCTTCCTTTGACATTATAGGAGAAATTTTCTCATTTTTATTATTATGAAGCATTTGAGGTGGTATAATTTCTTCCATTTTTGGCGTCGCAAATGCTAAATCGCCATCTTCAAGAAGAAGCTGATTTAGTAATGGCGAATTTGTGAAAATCGACATATCAACCAAATCAACATCTTTATTATTTTTAGCACCTAAGATGCTTTCCGCTTTTGGTTGTATTACAACTTCTTTCGCTTCCTTTTCAGGTTCGATTTTCGCAAATTCTCTTTCTTCCGCTTTTGGTTGTATTACAACTTCTTTCACTTCCTTTTCAGGTTCGATTTTCGCAAATTCTCTTTCTTCCGCTTTTGGTTGTATTACAACTTCTTTCGCTTCCTTTCGGTTCGGTATTTCGTTTATGGTTTGAATTGTTTGTTCTAACTCCAATATTTCCGATTTATCTTGTTTTTTTGAATTTGTATTTAAAACTTTTTCCTCTTGTGGTTTAGAGATTTTTTCTTTTGATACAAATACAAGTGCTCCAGAATTATTTATATTTTTATTTAAAGATCCGGTTTCAGCAATATCTGCAGATAATTCAGCCGTCTCAGATTTTTGGGTGCTTGAATTTGACACAGGAGTTTCAACATTAACAACATCCTTTAAATCGTTAACTGCAGTTAAATCATTCAAACTGTTTTCAAATAAAGTATCTCCCGTTTTTACAGGTAATATTTGATTTATCGACTGTAACGAAGATTCATTTATTTGTTGATTTTGTTTAATTTTCATTCTGCTCTCTCTCAAGTTGTTTTAATAATGCTTCTTCCTCTTCCGAGATTTTTTCCTGAGTTTGTTGGAAATATCTCTGAACACCTAATTCCGAATAGTTTTTTAATTCTGCACTTTTTTCTTCTTTTAGATATTCTTCTTTATTTTTCTCTTTATGTTTTTCAAGTACTTTTACGGCTTGTTCAAGTTCTACAAGCTTTAATACTTCTTGTTTAAGTATTGCTTCTTTTTCTTGTCTGACAAGTTCAAGCTGTTCACCCTTGTCCCATAAATGATGCAAATACTTATCATACGCCTCCATCATTGTATAATCACATCGACGCATATTTTCTTTTGTTGATTCTATTTCAGCAAGATTTCTGCGAATATCCTCCTCTGCCTGATATAGTGCAGATTGTGCTTTTTGCACCTCTAATAATTGAGCTTCTTTCTTTCTGATTCTAAAATCAAGTATTTTTTGTAGTCTGTAAACAAAAGGCATACTCTCTATACACTTTCATATTTTTATTATGAGGTATGTTCTTTAAATGTTACACATCCATTTGTATGATTATTATTTAATGATTTTTTTATCTTTGTCAAAAAACTTTTATCAAATCTATATTAATTATTAAAATGAGGGTATCTGTAAAACAGATACCCTCATTTTCTCTACTTTAATTATTTTTGGTTTACTCAACGATTGTTATTCTATTTTGATTTTTAATTTCAATATCTTTACCTTCATTTTGAAGTTTTTTAATATATTCTGCAACCATATAATCTTTATCTTCTTCAAATACAGCTTCTGCTTTATCCATAGATTTTAACATTTCAAAGCCATCTCTTCCGTTTGCATAGTATGTATCCATTGCAACTCTGTAAGTTTTATCTTCGCTAGGATTATTAATATCTAAAGCTTGAACATTACCATTTTTGTCTACAAATTCTGCTGATAATAATTCACCTTGTTTGTTCATTTTATAATTCAAGCCTGAAACTTGTAATACACCAGGTTTACAACCAGGTTGAGTTACAGAATTTGCACCAAACTTCAAAGCGTCAACAATTGTTTTTTCACTTAGAGGAATAACTGCCATACCATTTTTAAATGGTACGATACTTGAAATATCTCTTGTTGAAATTTCACCTTGTTCAAATGTATTTCTTAAATTTGCAGAACCTAATAAAGTAATATCAGCACCTGTATAATCTCTCATTGCATCTGCTACAAAATCAGCATGAGGATTTTCACATGCTATTCTGTTTTCAGGTTCCGGACAAGATTTTTTTATTGTTCCTACTACTTCAGGTTTTCCTAAACATTTTTCTGCAAAATATTTCATTATTAAGTTTCTTCTGAAACCTTTTGTAGGAGTTACATTATTTTGAGCTTTTGTTATAACACCTTTTTCATCAAATTCTAAGTTTAAAACACCAATGTTATCAGCATCTTTACCGGCTTGTGTTATTACAACAGGATTTCCGTCTTTACCGTAGAATAAGTTTTCACCTTCTTTAATATCTGTAATCAACTCGTGAGAATGTCCGCCTAAGATAACATCTATACCTTGTGTTTCTTGAGCTAATCTTTTTTCGTTTGCATTGCCTGCATGAGAAAGAACAATAATTTTGTTTACGCCTTGTTCTTGTAATTTATTTACTTCTTCTTGTACATCTTTTATTGTTTTATCAAAATCATCTACTTTTAAGTCTTTATAGTTATCAACTTTTGACATTCTTGTAAACAAATCAGGAGGCAATAAACCAATTATACCGTATTTTTGACCATCTTCTTTTGTTTCAATATAAGATTTTTCAATTCTTGATTTCAAAGGATTTGTTGCTTCAATTTGAGCATTCAAACCTAACATTTTATATGCTTTATCTTTTGTTAATTCAAATAAAGTTTTAGGATCAGAATCACATTCGTGGTTTCCTACGGCTGTTGCTGTAATTCCAATTAAATCCATAAATTTTGCAGCTATCTTATTTGGCTTTTTATTTTCGCCTAATAAAATATCACCTGAAGATAATTTTAATTTATTTACACCTTCTGATGGGATAAATTCATCAAATACTTTAGATGCGTTATATACTTTTTCCATCTTTATATTTTGACCATGCAAGTCATTTATATAAAAAATGCTTGTTTTTGTAGGTTTTGATATATTTGATGGATTGATTGGATTAATCATTAACACTACCTAAACTATTACTAACACATGTTAATAAAGGCTTAGAAGCTTTTTTTTTTGACTTTTTAAGAAAGTATATTACAAAATTGTTACATTTGGTTTTATATTACAAACAATTTTAGCCTAATAATTATATTTCTCGCAAAATAAATTATAAATTACTTAAAATAAAAATTTATTATAAAACATTCATTTATGCAGATAAAACTTTTAAAATTTCTCTTAACATATCTTCCGATGTTTTAATTTCTATATTCATATTATTTATAATACCTTGAGCTTTACTTATTTCCTCATTAGTATATTGAAGAGATAACAACATATTTTTAACTTCGGAAAAAATATCATCTGATTGTGATTCTTCTTGTTCTAACTCAACATTTATAAATTTATCTCGCAATTCTAATATTATCTTTTGTGCAAGTTTCACACCAACACCTTTTGCTTGAGTCAATTCTTTTTCTTTTTCTTGTACAACACAATTTATAAGAGTTTTTAATTCAAACTGATTTAAAATATTCAATGCCATTCTTGTACCTACTCCTGATACTTTTACCAGAATATTAAACAAGTTTCTGACTTCCATATCCAAAAATCCGCATAAATTCATACTGTCCTCTCTATGTAAAAGTACAGTATAAAATATAGCCGTAGTTTGATTTATGTTTATTTTGTCATAATCTTTTTTCATAACTTCAATTAAATAACCAACTCCATTAACATCGATTACGACAAAATAACCTTTTTTATTCGCATATTTATTAGCTAAACCGCCTTTTATATATTCATACATCACCAAAAATCCTTATCTAACCGGAAATAGCACCTAAATTTGCACTCTTAACACTTTTTGCATATTTTGCGAGATAGCCCTTTGTTTCTTTTGGTGCCGGCATCACAAATTTTGCTCTTCTTTGTTCTATTTCTTTTTCATCTACAATTAAAGTTAATTCTTTTTTATTAATATCTATTCTGATTTTATCACCATCACAGATTAAACCGATTAAACCGCCTTGGCTTGCCTCAGGACAAATATGACCTATACAAAGACCTCTTGTTCCGCCTGAAAAACGACCATCAGTGATTAATGCTACAGATTTACCTAAACCTTTTCCAACTATCAATGATGTCGGTGCAAGCATTTCTCTCATGCCAGGCCCGCCTTGAGGCCCTTCATATCTGATTACTACAACATCTCCAGCCTTAATTTCATCATTTTGTATTGCTTCAGTCGCAAGTTCTTCAGAATCATAACATTTTGCATTTCCTTCAAATTCAAAACAACTTGAATCAACTCCTGCGACTTTTATTACACAGCCTTCAGGCGATAAATTTCCATATAACACTCCAAGACCGGCTGTTTGTGTTAATGGCTTATTAAACGGTTTTATGACTTCTTCATTTACCCATGCCTTTTGTGCTATTTCTTCAACTGAAAGTCCTATGACATTTTTTGTATTTTTAAAATCAGGACAGTGTTTATAAAGAGTTTTTATAGCACCTGAGATACCGCCTGCATTATGAAAATCTGTCATTGTATATATTCCTGACGGATCAAGTTTTATTAATTGATGAACTTTATCACTTAATTCTTCAAAATCTTTTAAGCCTAAGTTAATTCCGCCTGCCGCAGCTATTCCAAGCAGGTGTAATGTAGAATTTGTTGAACCACCCAAAGCTAAATCCATAATTATGGCATTTCTTAAAGAGTCTTTTGTTACAATATCAAGAGGTTTAACATCTTTTCTAACCATATCAACAATAGCCATACCACTTTCAAATGCTATTTGACGTTTTTTAGCAGAAACGGTGCTTGTAGTTGCACAGTTTGGTAAACTCATACCCATTGTTTCAACTAAACATGCCATCGTATTTGCAGTATACAAACCTTGACAAGAACCGGCAGAAGGGCATGATTCTTCTTCCATTTCAATCAATCTTTCTTCTGTTATTTCACCGTTCATATATCTTCCGATTGCTTCAAATGTTCCTTTTATCATTGAAAGTTTTTCACACTTACAAGAACCGTCTAACATTGGCCCTGCTGTTACTATTATTGAAGGAATATTTAATCTCAAAGCTGCAATTAACATACCCGGAGTTATTTTGTCGCAATTTGTAAGCAATACCAATCCGTCTAATTGATGTGCAGATGCCATTGTTTCAACGCAGTCAGCTATCAAATCTCTTGAAGGAAGTGAATACTTCATTCCGCTATGCCCCATTGCAATACCATCGCATACAGCCGGAGTTCCAAATATAAAAGCTTGTCCTCCGCCTGAATGTATACCTTTTTCAATTTGTCTTTCCAAATCACGCATCATTACATGTCCGGGTACTAAATCCGTAAACGAACTTGCTATACCAATAAAAGGTCTATCCATTGATTTTTTACTTACACCTGTTGCATATAGTAAACTTCTGTGCGGAGTTCTTTCTATTCCTTTTTTTATCTTATCACTGTTCATTTTATTCTCCTTTATTTTTCGTAAATTATTTTATTATCTTTTTCTATTTTTACAATATCATTACCAGAATTAAAATATATATATCCCTTAACCTCTAAATTGTGATATTTATACAAATTTTTAATATATTTATATCCATCAATACCATTTTTATACAAAACCTTTAAAATATCATCAATAAGTAATGAACTTCCGGCTAAAGTTCCTTCTTTTGAAGTTATTTTTTTACCGTCATAGTAAACTTTTTTATTGCAAAAATCCATTTCTGTTTTATCACTATAAGAAATAGGCAGGCAATCGCTTATCGGTAAAATTTTATTTTCAGGTTTTAATTTTATTATCAATTCAAGAATATCTTTGCTTAAATGAACTAAATCCATAATAACTTCTGTATAAACATTATCATTTATTAACGCAGAAAGAGATGTAGACGATTCTCTATGATTTATACCACTCATTGCATTAAATAAATGAGTAACACCATCAATCCCTTTTAAATCTCCACCAATACAATGACCTGCTTGAACCTTTACATCTTTATTTTGTAAATAATCAATTAAACCCTCATCTAACTCAGGTGCGAGTGTTAAAATTTTTATAAAATCGTCTTCTATTAGTTTATAATTTTCAACATTTGGCGTTAAAAATAATTTTTCATCTTGGATACCACGTTTTAAAGGATTGACAAATATTCCCTCAACATGAATACCTAAAATTTCTGCCATATCAAATGTTTGCATTGACTTTGCTTTTTTAATAATTTCTGTTTGTTTCCTAATATTTTCAACCTTATCCGTTACAAAAGTAGGGAAAAACCCACCAATACCACGTTTTAAAAGTTTTCTTGAAACTTCTAAAACATCTTCGACGGAACAATTATTAAAATCAACGTCAAACACCCCATGAATATGATTTTCTATTAATAATTCATTTTTTCTTAATGAATTATAATTCATTAGCCAAACACCTTTCTTGCTTCTTCTCTATCATCAAAATGGATAGTTTCATCTGCTAAAATTTGATAATCTTCATGTCCTTTTCCTGCAAGAACGATAACATCTTTTTCAGTAGAAATAGACTTTGTAAGCTCAATAGCTTTTCCTCTGTCTGCCTCAACAAAGATTTTATCAGGATTTATTGATTTTAAACCTGCAACTATATCCGAAATAATTTGATTTGGATTTTCAGAACGAGGATTATCGCTGGTTATAACAACTTTATCAGCAAATTTTTCTGCAATCGCACCCATTTTTGGACGTTTTGTTGTATCTCTGTCGCCGCCGCAGCCAAAAAGACATATTAATTTTGATTCTTTTGGAGTTATTTCTCTTGCAGCTTTCAAGACATTTTCTAATCCGTCAGGAGTATGAGCATAATCAACTATTACAAGTGGAGTCTTATTCACAATTTCAAATCGTCCCGCTACATTTTTCACATTATTCAATGTCTGAATTGATATTTCATAAGGAATATCATAAGCAACGGCAACAGCCAACGCACATAATGTGTTATATACGCTAAATGCACCATTTAAATTTAATTCTAATTTATAATTAGCATCTTTCGTTTTTAAATCAAACTTTGCTCCATGTATAGAATATTCAATATTTTCTGCTATTAAATCAGCTTTGTTTTTTATACCGTAAGTTAAAATTTTAACACCTTGTGGAATAATTGCTTTAAATTTTTCATAATATTCGTCATCTGCATTTAAAATAGCATAACAACCTCTTTTCAATCCTTTGAACAATAATGCTTTAGCCTCAAAATAATTTTCCATTAAAATATGGTAATCCAAGTGGTCTTGAGTTAAATTAGTTATAACTGCACATTTATAATCAATTCCGCCTACTCTGTTTTGGTCAAGGGCGTGTGAACTAACTTCCATACAAACATTTTTTATTCCTTTTTCATCAAAAGTTCTTAAAAGTTTTTGTAATTCAGGAGCTTGAGGAGTTGTATGCTTTGCATCATGATATGTATCATCTGATGAAAACTTATGTCCTAAAGTACCTATAAGACCACATCTTTGTTTATTCTCTTCAAATATTTTTTGAACTAAATGCGAAACGGTCGTTTTTCCGTTCGTTCCAGTAATTCCTATAATATTTAAATCTTTTGAAGGATTTTCATAAAAAGCAGAAGCAAAATCTGCAATTTGATGTCTTGTAGATTTTACTATTATTTGCGGTAATTTAGTTTCTAATTCTTCTTCACAAATAAAAGCAACTGCACCGTTTTCTTCTGCCATTTTAAAATATTTATGCCCATCTGTGTACTCGCCTTTTAAACAAACAAAAATATCGCCTTTTTGAGTTGTTTTTGAATTATATGAAATACCTGTTACTTCTACATTTTTATAATTTATCTTATTTTCTGTTTTAATATTTTCAATCAATTTATCCAGTTGCATTTGTCAGCCTCTTTTTTACTTTCCATTTCACTTACTTTTTATCAGGTGTTAAATTTAAAATATGTGCAACCTGAGTTGCAATTTCTTTAAAAATAGGAGCAGCAATAGTACTTCCCCAAACCTCGCCACCTGTTGCAGAATCTACAATAACGTATATTAATACTTCAGGATCTGTTGCAGGAAGATAACCTATTGTTGATGTATACAATTTATTAGTATAACCGGCACCATTTTCCTTAGGTTTTCTTGACGTTCCTGTTTTTGCAGCAACGTTGTATTTATCCATTTTTAATATAGATTTTCCATTATTTATACTATCAACCAATATGTCAGTCAAAGCATTTGCATGTTCTTTAGTCATTACCTGAACCTTCTGTATTTTTTTTTCTGCTTCTTCATCAGAATACTTTATAACATGCGGAGTTACCTTAACTCCATCATTTGCTATGGCAGATATTATTGATGCCATTTGAATTGCGGTTACTGAAGCCCCATATCCGTAACCCATTGTTGCATGGTCAGAACTGTCCCATTTATGAGGTTTTTTTATCAAACCTACCGATTCACCGGGTAAATCTATGCCCGTTTTTTCACCCAATCCGAATTTTTTAAGAATATCGTAAAACTCTTGTGATGTCATTGTTTGTGCAACTCTTACAGAACCCACATTACTTGAGTGTTGAAACAAATACTCCAAACTAATCATTCCGGGATTTGGATGTTTATGGTAGTCATAATTTTGGATATCCCACCAACCGACTTTCATTTTTCCGGTATCATTTATTTTGGTATATTTGTTTATTTTACCAAGTTCCATTGCTGATGCCACCGTAATTATCTTAAATGTTGAACCCGGAGGAAATACATCTGTTATTGTCCAATTTTTTAATTGTAAAAAAGAAGCTTTTTTAAAATTATTAGGATCATAATATGGATATGTTGCATAACCTAAAATTTCTCCATTTCTTGGATTCATAACAATTACAGCACCTCTATACGCATTAAATTTACTTATAACTTTATATAATTCTTGTTCACAAATATGCTGTACAGCTGTATCAATCGTTAGAGTAACATCTTCTCCTTTTAATGGTACAATTGTTGCTAAAGGATCAGTGCCAAAATTATAAATAATATCTCCCTTTGGAGTTTTTTCAACAGCAACTTTATTATCAACCTTTTCAAGTTTATCCTTTGCCGAATATTCAACACCCGCAGATATTTCAGCATCAAAATTATAATATCCTAATACATTCGATGCCAAAGAACCTTGTGGATAAATTCGGATATTTTTCTTATCCATAGGGATTTCTCTCAAATGCAGTGCTGCAATTTTGTCTCTTGTTTCTCTATCTACTCCCTTTTTCAACAATACAAAAGGTGTATCTTTTTTTATCATATTTAAAAGTTTTGAATACGGAATTTGCAAAATTGGAGAAAGCATTGACGCAAGCTCTTCCGGAGTATGGTCTTCCATATCTGCTTTTCTTAAGAAAATATCAAATAAAACTTTATCTGTTGCAAGTTTTATACCATTTCTATCATATATATCGCCTCGCATAACAAACGTATTTGCCATCCTTTGACGTTTTGCTTTTATTCTGTAGTGTTTTAAATCAAGAATTTGCAAACAAAATAAATGCACAATCAGAGCAACGGCAAATATTGCAAAACCTATTTGCCAACAACCTAACCTTTTATCAAGCATTTTAAATTGTTTTTCTTTTCTTTTATCCATCTCTGCCCGTTATTATTTAAATTTTATCACCAAAAATAAGCTTTGAGAAATTGTTTAAAATACTTAAACATTATATCTTTGTCAAATTTCAAATATGAGGCTGAAACAAGTTCATGGTATCACTTTAGAACTTTTTAGAGAAAATTTGTATATAGTTCTCCGATTTTATATATAAAAGCAATCACTCAAAAATATCATGTACAATTCTTATTTGGAAATTTATACATATTTATCAATTTTTAACTTACTAAACTCTAGTATCCGATAGAGTAAGAAAATAATTTTTCGGAATTACTTTTTTTATCAACAATATTATTTACAGAATTATTAACTTCCGGAATTTCAATAACTTGTTTGGCTCTAGTCAATGTTTTATTTTTTTGCATAGTCATATCAACATTGCTAAAAGATTTTAATTTATCTAATTTATATTGAAGCTCTGAATTTTCATCATTTAAAGCTGTTATCTCTTTACTTAATTTATTCAAAGTCATTTCATTTACAGTTACAAAATAATAACTAGTCATTGCAACCATTATAAATATACCCAAAATAACACATAAAGTAGTATTTATTTTTCTTATAGTCATTTCTTTTTCGTATAATTCCTTTGGAAAATATCCTTCAATAACTCTTGTTTCAGTATAAAGAGTTTCTACTTGTTCAGAATTATCATATATTACTTTATCTTCAATAAAATCATTCGTATATTCTATATTGTGTAAATTTTGTATCAATTTATATTATCCCTAAGATTATTACTTTATGTATTTTGCAACTCTAAGTTTTGCACTTCTTGATGGAGGATTTTCTTTTATTTCTTCTTCACTTGCTCCAACAGGCTTTTTCAAAAGTAAGTCTAATATCGGGCCTCCACATCTACATACCGGTTCTGATAATTCACATCTACAAGATTTTGAATAATACTTAAATGTTTCTTTTACTATTCTATCTTCTAATGAATGAAAACTTATCACAGATATTATAGCATTTGTGTCCAATAAATCAAATAAATTATTCAATGTTGTTTTAATATTTTTTAACTCATTATTAACTTCTATTCTAATAGCTTGAAATACACGAGTAGCAGGATGTATTTTACCATTTGAAAAAGGTATTGAATATTTTATAATATTTGCAAGCTCTAATGTAGTTTTTATAGGCTTTTCAGCTCTTTTTTCAACAATTTTTTTTGCAATTTTTCTGGAATATCTTTCTTCACCGTATTCAAAGAAAATATTGGCTAAATCTTGTTCCCTATAAGTATTTACAACATCATAAGCTGAAAAATCTGAGTCTTTATTAAATCTCATATCTAAAGGAGCATCTTTTGTGAAAGAAAAACCACGTTCTTGCTTGGTTAATTGATGATACGAAGCACCTAAATCAAAAATTATTCCACCTGTTATTTTTTGATATCCTAATTCATGTACAACTTTCTTAACATTTACATAAGATGACTTAATTATTGTTAAGTTTTTGTAATCTTTTAATCTTTCTTTTGAATGAGCAATAGCATCATCATCAATATCAAAAGAAATTAAATGACTATTGGGTGTCATCCTTTTTAAAATTTCTTCGCTATGTCCACCACCACCTAAAGTCGCATCTACAAAAAGAGCATCTTTTGTAAAATCAAAAAAACTCACAGCTTCATTTTTCATAACAGTATAGTGGATAAAATCTTCCATAGAAAGATTTTATCATAAAATAATATTTTGGATATCTATTTTGCTGATAATTCTTCCCAAATGCTCGGTATAATTACGCAAGCGGAATAAATAATAAATCCTAAAATAATCAAAGTAATTGGTAACATTGTAAATCTCCTGCCGGGTATTCAGTTATTGACAATATATATTACATCCAAATTTATTTATAAAATTTGGTTCTTTGTTATTTAGAACTTCTACTCTATAAATACCACATCAAATTGATTTTATAACGTGTTTATATTACAATTAAAAGCACTATGGACAAGGATTTCACCCTACTATTCAAAGAGTTATGCTGTTCAAGATGCAAGAATGATTTTGATGAAAATTCCGTTGAAATAATACGGGAAGAACCTCAGCTTCTTGTTATAAAATTAACTTGCAAAAAATGTGGTAAAGATTTTGGTATTTCATTTTTAGGGTTAAATGATTACAAAATAAATTTACAAGAAGACTTAATATTAGAAAAAAATAAACGACCTAACATTTCAACTGATGACGTTATTGATGCACATATTTTTATAAAAAATTTGGATAAAAATTGGCAGAAATATCTCCCAAAAATATAAGAAAATTAAACTTCATCTTCTGTTTTTTCTTCAATTTCAAATGGAGATTTAACAATAATAAGAAGTTTTGTTATTCTTACACCATCTATTTCTTTAACAGTTAAAGATAAATTTTTCCAGTAAACAACATCATTTACTTGTGCAATTCTTCCCAACACTTTTAGAACAAGACCGCCAATAGTATCTACATCTTCATCTTCAAAGTAGCTTTCATCTACTTCAAAAAATTCAGCCATTTCATCCAGTCTTACCATTGCATTTGTAAGATAAGTATTATCAGATATTTTCTTAATATCAACTTCTTCTTCATCATCAAATTCGTCTTGAAGTTCACCAAAGATTTCTTCAAATACATCTTCAAGTGTAATTAAACCTGCAGTTCCGCCAAACTCATCTACCACAATTGCAATCTGAGATTGTTTTTTCTTAAATTCAAGAATAATATTATCCATAGTAATAGTTTCAGGAACGCAAAGTATTGGACGCATTATATTTTCTATCTTAAATTCTTCATTATTTACGTTGCAAGCATAAATATCTTTTACATGTAAAAATCCGACTATATCGTCAATATCTTCACCATAAATAGGATATCTTGTATATTGATTTTTTATTGTAAACTGTTTTAATTCATCAAAAGTAATATTCTTAGGCAGACAAATAAGATCTGTTCTAGGAATCATAACTTGCTTTGCAGTTAAATCTGAGAATTTAAATGCATTGTGAAGAATTTCTTTTTCAGTTTCGTTTAACACACCTTCTTTATAACTTGCATCAACAAGCATATCCAATTCTTCTGGAGAATGAGCAAAAGATGTTTTTGGTCTTTCGATTTTTAAGACTTTTAAAACAAAATTACAAAAACCATTCAATAATTTAACAAACGGGTTAAATATTACTGATACAATATATGTCGGTCTTGCGACCATAAGTACAGTTTCTTCAGTATTTTGTAAAGAAATTAGCTTAGGAACTTGTTCTCCTAATGCAACATGCACGAAAGTAACAAAAATAAATGCAGCTACAGACGAAATTGTATGAATAGCTATAAGTTGAGCATCCTGAGGAGGCAATATATCATTAAACATTGTCTGGATAATAGAAGAAATAGTTGCTTCACCAACCCAACCAATACCGATACTTGCGAACGTTACACCAAATTGTGCAACCCCTACAACTTTATCAAGGTTAGCCATCTGCTTAAGAACTATATCGGCCACTTTATTACCTTGTTTAGATAATTCTTCCATTCTGGTTTTTCTAACCTTTACGAAAGAAAATTCAACCGCTACGAAAAATGCATTTGCAAACAATAAAAATGCAATTATACAAAACTTAAACAGGGTACTGACAACATCCATTCATTTTTACCTTTTATCTCTTAACATTTTTATATGTTATAATATACCAGAAAAAAAATCAATAATGTTACAACAAAAGGAAATAAATTGTGAGATTAGATAAATTTTTAAAAGTTTCAAGATTGATAAAAAGAAGAACTGTAGCAAACGAAATATCTGATACAGGGAGGGTTTATGTCAATGGCAACATAGCCAAGCCTGCGAAAACACTAAAAGTTGGAGATATTATAAAAATTGAATATGCAAATAAAAATGTTGTAGTAAAAGTTTTGATAATTCCAACCGGAAATGTAAGCATTCAACAAGCAAGTGAATTATATGAAGTTATAGAGGAATAATTCTATTTAACTAATGCCATTATTATTTTATAACATTCTTCCACTTTTGATGGATTGTGTTTCAAGACATAATCTATTTCGCGAATTAAATCATCCTTTGATTTTTTATGTTCGAAATCAAATACGTCTAAAAATGATACATCTAATATCTCTATAATATGTTCAAGATTCATCAATGAAGGATAATTTTTTCCATTTTCTATATTACTTATGGTTGTTGGATCAATATTTATAAGTTCAGCTATTTTTTCTTGTGAATAGCCTTTTCGTTTTCTCAATTCACGTAATCTTTTGCCTAATAATATTTTTTTATTCATTAAAAGCCCTTTTGTTCTATTGTACACATAACAAGCATCTTTTTTAATGGTGTACAAATCATTAAACATATTGAAAAATGAGTTGATTTCATATAACATTAAATAAAAATCATAAAAGTAACAAAAAGATGAATTCAAATCATAAAGTATTAATATTCAAACTTATAACAACAATCCTTTTAACGGCAATATGTTTATTTGTAACGAATAAACTCTGGATAAAGTTTTATCCTACAATAGTTTCCTTAAATATAGACGGAAATGGAAAAATAAATATAGAAGCTCAATTAAACAAAAAAGATGATACTGAATTTAAAAAAGTTAAAGCAGAAGATATCACGTTATATTTAAAAAACAATTCTGAGATAAAATTAAACATAAACAGGGCAAAATATCCTAAAAGACTAAAATTAAAATTTAATATTTCAAGTTCCGAGAATTTATCAAACATATATATCAATAAAATTTATGTACAAAAGCACCAAATTAAAATAAAAAACAAAAATGATTTTATTTCAAAAAATGCAAAAATAGTTATAAACAAAAATACCTTAATCATAACACCACAAGAATATAATTTTGAAATAATTTGTTTGGAAAAATTAAACATAAAACCTGATATAAAAATACATTTTTACGTTGTTACAACAATATTTATTCTTATATTTTTAATAATTTACAAATTAATAGGCTATATTTGTAATTTTAAAGTATATAAAAAGTATCCCACAATTGAAATAATATTTTTAATTATATTTTTTGTAATACTATTTATCCCAATGTCAAAAATTGATACTGCCAAAAATATGGCACAAGAAAATAGAATGATAGCAACATTTCCATCAATTATTAACAACGATAAAACTTTAAATAAAAATTTTGGAATAGAATTTAATAATTGGTTTAATGACAGATTTTTCGGAAGAAGTGCTTTGATAGAATTTAATGTAAAAATAGAATGCCAATTAAACAAAAATTATTGTGGAAATGAATTAGCAACATTATACAAAGATAAAAATATCATATATTTAAACCGTTCTTGGGGTTTAGCACCACTGACAAATAATAAAGAAAACATTTTAAAAGCATATACTAAAAACATAAATAAATTAACCGAATTTTGCAAAAACAATGATATAAAATTGTATATTTTAATCGCTCCAAGACAAGTTGATTTCTTTGATAATTCAAATTTATATGACAACAGAAAAGACCAACCTGATCCAGCTGATGAAGTTATTGAATATTTAAAAACAAATACAAAAGCAAATATAATATACCCAAAAGATATACTGTTAAAGGAAAACAAAAATCAATATACATTTTTTAAAACAGATAACCATTGGACAGAAAAAGGTGCATTTATTGGTTATCAAGAATTAATGAAGGTTATTAATAAAGATTTTAAAAATATTTCTATAATAGAGGAAAAGACATTAAACAAAACTTACGATAATAAAGTTCATGGAACATATGGTGATGGGATTAGTCAAATAGGTCTATCCAAAAATACTGCAAAAAAAATGATGGATACAAAATATTTATATTATAAAAACCCTCTTTATAATCAACTCAAAATCAGCAATTATACAAGTCGTACAGATTTTCAAAAAGAAAACGGTGATTATGAATTTTTCTATAAAAAAGGTCTAAACAAAAAAACAATAGTTATAGGCAATTCTTTTTCTGAAAGTTTAATGAAATTTTTACCTTATAGTTTTGAAACAACAATTAGGTTAGCAGATCATATTGGCAAAAGAAATTTAAATTTTGATGTATACAAAAATCTTTTATTGGATGAAAAACCTGATATTTTAATTTTATGTTTTCAAACAACTTACATGTTTAATTTATTAAACCTTTATCCTAACGAATATTCAAGATTTGGAGATGAGTAAAAATGTTATTTAGTTCAATGACTTTTATATATTTATTTTTGCCAATACTTTGTTTAATACATTTTTTTGCAAAGAAAGAATTTTATAATTTCATTTTATTAATTGCTAGTATTATTTTTTATGCATGGGGAGAGCCAAAGTACCTTGCAATAATGCTTTTCACTATCACATTAAATTATTTTGGGGCATTAGCTATAGAGAATTCAAAAAAATTTAAGAAGCCTATTTTAATTTTAACAATTTTATTAAACTTATCTTTTTTAGTATATTTCAAATACTTTAATTTTATTATAGATAATTTTAATAGCATATTTCATTTAAGTGCAAATGTTATTAACATTGTAATGCCTATTGGTATTTCATTTTACACATTTCAAGCATTATCGTATTTAATTGATGTTTATAGGGAAGAAGTAAAAGCACAAAAAGATTTTTATAAACTTGCTTTATATATTTGTTTATTTCCTCAATTAATTGCCGGCCCGATTGTAAAATATCATGATGTTGAAAATCAAATAAACTCACGAGAAGTTAATTTTGAAAAAGTTAATTTAGGAGCAAAGCGATTTATAATAGGGCTTTCAAAAAAAATGCTTATAGCAAATACCCTGGGAGCAATTGCAGACAAAATTTTTACACAAGATCCTCATACATTTACACATTCTATTGCATGGCTTGGTTCTGTTGCTTATACATTTCAAATATATTTTGATTTTTCCGGATATTCAGATATGGCAATAGGTTTAGGACTAATTTTTGGTTTTAAATTTATGGAAAACTTTAATTATCCATATATTTCAAAATCAATAACAGAATTTTGGAGAAGATGGCATATTTCATTATCTACATGGTTTAAGCAATACGTTTATATTTCTTTGGGAGGCAACAGACAAGGGAAATTTAAAACCCTGAGAAATTTAGGAATAGTCTTTTTATTAACAGGTATTTGGCATGGTGCAGCATGGAATTTCATTATTTGGGGTATTTGGAATGGATTTTTTGTAATTCTTGAAAAACAGTTAAATATAAAAGACTTTGAACAAAAACAACATTCAAAATTAATTTATTGTTTACAGCATATTTATTGTATTTTTTTATTCATTATCGGATGGGTAATTTTCAGAGCAGACAACATGAAATACGCATGGGATTATTTAATGAATATGTTTGGATTATTGCATATACATACTAATGAAATCGCCTATTCATGGCAATATTATGTAGATAGAGTTGAAATTATCGCATTTATATTTGCAATTATATTTTGTACACCTATATTCAAGAATATACTTGAAATAAAAAATAAATTTTTAAAAACAATCATCAATGTAATATTAATATTACTAATGATTGTATCAACATCAAGTATTGCAGCGGATACTTATAATCCATTTATATATTTCAGATTTTAGTGTAATATTATACTAAATAATATAAAAGGATTTAAGAATATGCATGAAATATTTTCAAATATAAATAATTATTTTCAGTCTTTAGGAGTTCTCGGACTTGCTTTAAACTCTTGTATAGAAAGTTTTTTCCTAGTACCGCCTCCTGATTTTTTATTAATCGCAATGGACTTGGCAAAGCCTGAAAAAGCATTATATTATGCAACTATTTGTTCTTTTGCTTCTGTAATCGGAGGATTAATTGGTTATTTAATTGGTTTAATAGGTGGACGACCTGTTTTTAATTGGATATTCAGAAAAAATCCCGAACAATTTGAAAAAGTAGAAAAAATGTATAACAAATATGGCTCTGTTGCGGTATTTTTTGCAGGTTTTACTCCAATACCTTACAAAGTATTTACAATAGCAAGCGGTGTTTTAAATATGAATTGGTGGAAATTCACGATTGCAAGTTTCTTTGGCAGAGCCGGAAGATTTTTTATTGTAAGTATTGTATTAATGCTTTTTGGAGAATGGATAAAACAGTATTTAGAAATAGTAATTATTGTTGTATCAATAATAATTATCCTTTTCTTTATAGCCATTTATTATATTAATAAGGCTAAAAAATAATAAATATACAATATAGTTAAATATCTAAAAACTTATTGAATATTCAAGAATTTGTGAACTTGTGGGATAAGTCTTGTATTTTTATATTTTTCTAAAAATTTATCAAATACATTTTCTATAACAGAAGTCGGAATTTCAAGTTTCATACCGTTCATTTTTGGTTGTAAAATTATTTGAAAATCATATTTTTTTGCAAGTTCTATACTTTTTTCAATTTCGACATCCGTTATATTTTCATCAAAAACTATCTTTGCAAAAAGAATTTGTCTCTCGCAATCATATTGTTTTGTAGCTGCACATGTCAAAATAGCATCTCTTACTGATTTAAAAAATAATTCATGCATTTCAAAAGAATTCTTTATTCCTGACGAACTTGGAAGTTTTATATCAGCAGAGATATAATCAATATTATCAAAAACCTTTTTTAACCCATTATAAACAGTAGCATTGGTTTCAAGATAAATCGGTTTTTTTATTTTAGGTAAAAATTCGTTTAAAAAATCTGCCCATAAAAGGGGTTCACCACCGGTTAAAGAAACAGAATTAACCGAGTCAAAACCTTTTAAAGTTTTTACGTATTTTTCCAATTCATCAGGAGTATATTCTTTACTTTGAGCAATATCAAAATCAGTATCGCAATAATCACATTTTAAGTTACAACTGCAAAATCTTATGAACAATTGCTTATAGCCCACAAAAGGTCCTTCTCCTTGAGTTGATATAAAAATTTCTTTTATTTTTGCTTTGTTCATTTTGCTGTTTCCTTATTAGCAATATCTTGCAATTTTTTATACAAATCTTTTTCTTCTTGCGTCAAATCTTTTGGAATATCAATTTTTATAGTAACAATCAAATCTCCTGTTTTATTTCCTTTTTTAAGACCTTGATTAGCAAGACGATATTTTTGACCTTGAGAAGTGCCTGCCATAACTTTCATAGAAACTTTTCCATCAGGAACTGTTATTTCTTTTGTTGCACCCAGAACCGCATCATGGGGAGGTATAATAAGCGTATAATTTATATTTAAACCGTCATATTTATAAATATCGCTGGCTTCTATCTGAACATTTAAATACAAATCACCATTTTTACCCCCGTTTATACCTTTATTTCCTTCATTCGGAATTCTTATTTTTGAACCCGGTTTAACAGATGGTGGTATTTTAACTATTATTTTCTTATGATTTTGCTCTTCGCCTTTACCATTACAAGCTCTACATTTTGTTTGATTTATAAATTGTCTTCCATTACAGGCTTTACAAGGTTCTGTTACCAATATATTAACCGTTTTATTACAGCCATTTATTGATTCAAGCATCGTCAACATTACTTCACAATGTATATCTTCACCATTTTTAGGCGGTTCTTTTTTTTGTTTATTTTTTGGCTTTGTTGATTGTTTATTTTTTAGATTATCTAAAATATCATTAAAAACGCTTGAAAAACCTTGTTGATTTTTTTGTTTTTGCTCTGCATTTTTATATGCTTTGTTAGCTTCATATTTCTTAGATTCTTCATTTACTTTTTCAGCTTTTTCATTTTTTTCAGATTGTTCTTTTTTTTCAACTCTTTCTGCATATATACCTTTAAGCATATTATATTTTTTTCTTTGTTCTGTATCTATTAATACATCATACGCTTCAGTAATTTTTTTAAACTTATTAACACTTGATTCATCATTACCGCAAACATCAGGATGATATTGTCTTGCCAATTTTCTGTACGCAGATTTAATCTCAACAGAATCTGCCGTTACACTTACACCTAAAATCTCGTAATAATTAACCTTTATATCCATATATTTATCATACAGGCTTTTTTTATAAATTCAATAGCCTTAGTTTACTTCTTTTAAAATAACAAGCGTTTTTTCCAATTCCTTCAACAAAGCTTGCTCTTGTATTGCAATATTTTTAGGACTATACAATGCTCCATCACCGCTATAAGGAAGATATGGATTATACATTTGAGATTCATATTTTACAGTTGCAACATAATGTGATTGAAAATCAATCTCTACAAGTTTCTGAAATGACACATAATAAGATTCCGGACTATCTTTATATTTCTGTTTAAAATAAGTCATCCAGTCATTAAAAGCATTAACTCTCGCTACAAATTTTTGAATATTTAACTTGTGATTAATAGCTTCAATCATAGACTCCACAAGCGGAATTGCATCATTTATATCTGCTGTATATGGAGATATTTTTTGTTTTTTTATAATCAAATCTATATAAGCAGGATTGTTTCTTGGAACAGGTTTCAAAGAATTTTTATCCCTAAATGTTGGTACAGAATCGAAAGCAGGCTTTGCAAGTTCTGAACGCTGTTTATCAAATCTCTGAGTAACATCGGGTAATTTCCCCAAATATCCTTTTCTGGCTTTTCCTGTCGCACTGTCTGTTGAAGCAAAAGAAATATTTGCAGTAAAAAATAATATAAAAATTATTGAAAATATTTTCTTCATAATTAAATTATACTGTTTTTTTAGTAAAAATCATATATTGTAAATTATCTATAATTATTTTTAAATTACACCACTTATTAAAAAAAATAAAAATATATTCAAATCTTTTGACTTATTTTTAATCAACACTCAATAGCCATATACCATATATAAATAAAATTCAAAACACAAATATGAAATTAGAATAAAAAAGAGGAGTGCCAGAAAAATTTTTCTGGCACTCATTTGATTAATTTGTTTGAGTTGTTAGATGATAATACATTCAAGAAGAATGTACAACAAGATTAATCAAAAATATTCAGACTTTTTGCAATCACTGTTTTGTTATAAGAAAGTTTTTAGGAAAATATTTTTATAAATAATCTTTTTTATCTATTTATATTACGCTGTTTATTTTATTTACTTAAATTATATGTTTTATCCACACTAACAGACTATTTCACAATTTCAATTAATCCTTAATCCGTTTACATTGATAAACACACCATGTTAATTAAACTATTTACTAACCGAATACATTGAATGATTTATCTACGTTATCACTTATTAATGATTTTATAGAATCATATTCTGTATTTGCAGCTTCATGTTCAGTATTAATTTGAGTTAATTCCATATCAAGTAATTTTTCTGATGATGATAAACTTGTTGTATATGTATCATAATTATCTTTTGCAATTGCAATAAAAGAATCCGCAGTCGTAGCATCAGTATCTAATTTACCTAGAACTGTAGTAAGCAAATCGCTGGCACTAACTGTTCCGGTATCAGAAACTGAAAAAGTTCCATCACTATTAACAATATATTTACTATCTGAAGAAGTACTAACTCCTTCTGCAGATTTTAATAAGCCGTACTTATTTAAATTGCTAGAATATTCTGTTGCTGCACTTTGTGATTGCATTGATAATTGCATTTTTACTGCAGAAATTTGTTGTGCTCTTAACTCAAGATCATGTAATCTTGCTGTTAACGTCATCAATCTTGCCTGATTTGCTGATACACCCATTGTTTTACCCCTTTTACTTTCCTATATTGCTTTGTCCTAACACTTTTCATGTCGACAACATGGTCAAAAGACTTTAGTATCCCTATCCCTATCATATCATATCATATCATATAGGTGATTATAACTGGGTTTCAGCCATTTTAAAATTCATATTTACAAAAGTTAACAATTTTATCTCAAATCGCTGTAGCTCAGTATTTGCAACAGTTTTCAGATTTGTAATATTTCTTAACAAAACCCTCGTTTTTAGCATTATTTCATGGTTTCGGGTATAAAATTACATGTTTTTTCGAAAATCGAAGAAAATTATAGTAAAATTAACCTATGAAAATTTGTGTTATACCAATTGATAACAGACCTGTTTGCTACAATTTAATCGAAGATATAGCAAACATCGATAAAAGTATTGAATTATATCTTCCTGACAGAAATTTACTGGGTGATTTAACAAAAAATGCTGATACCGAAAAAATTTTAGAATGGTTAAAAAATCTTCCCAAAATAGATAAAATTGTAATTTCTCTTGATACAATCGCCTACGGAGGACTAATCCCATCAAGAAGAAGTTCTCTAACTTTTGAACAAATAAAAGAACGAATTGAAAATTTGAAAGAAATTTTAATATCAAAAAATGCAGAAATTCATGCTTTTTCAAGTATAATGAGAATTTCAAATAACAACATTAATCAAGAAGAAAAAGAGTACTGGAAGGATTACGGAACAAAAATTTTTAATTACTCATTTGATATACACAAAAATGGTCATGCAGAAACCGATATTCCACGAGAAATTTTAGAAGATTATATAAATACAAGAAAAAGAAATTTCGAAATAAATAAACTTTACCTTAAATGGCAAAAAGAAGGAATTTTTAAAACTCTAATTTTTTCAAAAGATGATTGTGCAGAATTTGGTCTAAATGTAAAGGAAGCACAAGAACTTGAAAAGCTTGGAGGTTTTACAAAAACAGGAGCTGATGAAATACCTCTTTCATTATTTGCAAGAGCCATTGAGAAAAAAGTAAAAATCGCACCGATTTTTATTGAAAATGAACAAAAACATTTGATTTCAAACTATGAAGATATCCCCATAGAAAAAAGTGTTCTGTCCCAAATAGAACTTGGAGGAATGGAAATTACAAGTGAAGAAGATGCAGATATTGTTTTAGTTGTAAACAATTTCAAAAATAATCAGGGTGAAATTGTTATGAAAAAATCAACAGAACCGTTTAATAAAGAATTAATACTTCCTCAAAAGTCTTATGCAATAGCAGATGTGAGATTTGCAAACGGTGCTGATAATAAATTTGTAAAAGAATTTTTAAAAAACGATATAAAAGATGATACGTTTTATGGTTACAGTGCATGGAATACAAGTGCAAACACTTTAGGTTCTCTTTTATGTGCATTAAAAGTAAAATTTAATGCAGAAAAATATAATAAAAAAGCCTTCACAAAATTACAATTGATAAGATTCTTAGATGATTGGGCTTATCAGGCAAATGTTAGACAACAAATTCAAAACCCTTATATAAACAATGAAATGTCAAATTTTGAAAACAAATTAAAATCAGTATTAAATACAGACTTTAAAACAAAATACTCATTTCCTTGGAACAGATTATTTGAAATAGAGGTGGATATTGAATTTAATTGATATATTGATTTTAGCTTTTGCCTTATCAGTTGATGCGTGTGCGGTATCATTTGCTTACGGAATGTGTTTCAGAGAAAAAAGGATTAAAAATTCTTTAAATCTTGCAGGCTTTTGCGGAATTTTTCAAGGATTAATGCCAATTATCGGATATTTTGTATTAACATCATTTGCAGATAAATTAGAGCCGTTTTCAAAATGGATAGTTTTCACAATATTTCTTTTACTTGGCTTAAACTTCATAAAAGATGCTATAAAAAATGAATGTGAAGAAACGGCAAAATGCCTTGATTTAAAATGTTTGTTTGCAGTTGCTGTTGCAACAAGTATTGATGCACTTGCTGCAGGTGCAGGAATTGCACTTACTAAAGCAAGCATTTTTAAACCTGCCATAATAATCGCAGTTATAACTTTTGCAAATTCAATGGCAGGATTTTGGATTGGGAATATTTTGAAAAACTTCCATGTACAAGTTTTAAAACTTTTAGCTGCAAGTCTTTTAATTACACTCGCAGTAAAAAGTCTTTATTAAAACATCCGTGCTTATTTTACTTTGAACTTCATGTTCTTCAAAATCAAAGGTTTTATTAAATCCACTATACTCTTTGATTTTACTATGCAATCCACTGTTCCTTGCGGATATTTTAGGTAATGAGTTGTTGAACATAATATTGCTATTTTACTTGCCTCCATGGCATTTAATTTTGAAATATCCATTTTCATATGTTTGCAATCCGTGCATTTTATATGTTTTTTTACTGAATTTATCCTTAAATCAGTATTGCTTCCTTGCGGTATAAAATAGTTTATCATATATCTCTCATAATTTCTTTATATTATATCTATCGGAACATTTAGTTATTTAATAAATTTTTTGTAAAAAAGTAGTACGAATAGAGGAGATTATTGTATAATAATTTTAAATAATAAAGGGCGAGATTTTATGTTAACAAAAGCAATAACAGATGTAGCAAAAGAAGTTTTGACTATTGAAGCAAATTCAATAAACAGACTTATATCAAGATTAAATGAAGAAGAGTTTAATAAAGCAATAGAATTAATGTTTAACTGCAAAGGTCGTGTAATTATCACAGGAATGGGTAAATCAGGACTTATAGGAAAAAAAATAGCAGCAACACTTTCTTCAACAGGAACGCCATCATACTTTTTACATCCGGCTGAAAGCACACACGGTGATTCCGGCATGATAACAAGAGAAGATGTTGTTATTGCAATTTCTAATAGCGGTGAAACCCAAGAACTTCTTAATCTGCTACCGCTTATAAAAAGATTTAACTTACCATTAATTGCTATGTGCGGAAATTTTGATTCAACACTTGTGCATGCATCAGATGTTAAAATCGATATATCAGTAGAAAAAGAAGCATGCCCAATTAATAAAGCTCCAACAGCAAGTACAACAGCTACACTTGCAATGGGTGATGCATTGGCTGTTTGTTTAATGGAAAAACGAGGTTTTACAGCAGAAGATTTTTTAATTTTCCATCCGTCAGGAGCCTTAGGCAAAAGCCTTTTATATAAAGTTTCCGACCTTATGAGAAATGATAATCTGCCAATAGTTAATGAAAACGAAACTTTCTTAACTACTCTTGAAACAGTTACCACACATAAATTAGGTTTAGCTTTGATAACAGATGATAACAATAAATTATCAGGAATATTAACAGATGGAGATATAAGAAGAACTCTTTTAAAATACAAAAGTGTCGAAAACTTAAAAGTAAAAGACGCAATGACAAAATCTCCAAAAACTGTCAAAGCATCATCTTATGCCGCAGGAGCTTTGCATACAATGGAAAAATATTCTATTACGGCTCTTCCCATAACTGACAAAGATTTCAAACCAATAGGAATATTACATATACATGATTTACTAAAAGCAGGAGTCGCATAAATGACAACAGTAGAAGAAAGAGCAAAAAAAATAAAATTACTGGCTTTTGACGTTGACGGAGTAATGACAGACGGAAGTATTTTTTTAAGCGAAAAAGGCGAAGAAATAAAAAGATTTAATGTAAAAGACGGTCAAGGATTGGTCAGAATACAAAAATCAGGTTTTATCGTTGCAATAATAACTGCGAGAGAAAACGGAACTGTAACTCATAGATTTGAGAATTTAAATGTAAAAGAAATACATCAAGGTAAAAAATATAAACTTCCTGTTCTTGATGAAATTTTAAAAAAATATAATTTGACTTACGAACAAGTATCTTACATGGGAGATGATTTACCGGATATTTGCATATTAGAAAAAGTAGGACTTGCAACATGCCCGAACGATGCCGTTGAAGAAGTAAAAAATATATGTCATTTTATTTCCTCTAAAGAAGGCGGAAGAGGTGCAGTTAGAGAATTAACAGACTTGATTTTAAAAGCACAGGGAATAGAAAAAGAATATATCGTTTCAGAACAAGACAAATAAATAAATTTAAGGAGATATCATGTACGAAGTAAAAACTCAATTATCATTTTCAGCAGCACACCATCTACTAAATTACGACGGCGAATGCGAAAATCAACATGGACATAACTGGCTTGTAGAAGTATTTGTAAGAGGAGAAATACTTGATAAAAGCAACATTCTGGTGGATTTTAAAAAATTAAAAGGCGAACTAAGAAAAGTTTTGGCATATTTAGATCATGAAGATATAAATGAATTGCCTGAATTCAAAAACGAAAGCCCATCAAGTGAAATGCTTGCCTTCTACATATATTCAAAATTAAAAGAAAAATTCGCAGAATTATATAAAGTAAATGTATGGGAAACTCAAGAATCTTGTGCAAGTTACTTTGAGGAAGAATAAATATGATAACAATTACTCATTCTATAATCACAGGGATAGTACAAGGTTTGAGCGAATTTTTGCCCATATCAAGCTCTGCACATATAGTTTTTGCAACAAGCATTTATAAAATTATTACAGGTACAGATTTTACTGTAATAAATGCAGAAGAAACATTTTTTGATATAATGCTTCACTTTGGTACTCTTGTTGCTGTTCTTGTTTATTTTAGAAAAATGCTATGGAATATTACTGCAGAATTTTTTAAAGCAATAAAAAATAAAGATTTTTCAAATGAATATGCAAAATTAGGCATATATATTTTAATAGGAACTATGTTTACAATAATACTTGCTTATCCTTTAAAAGATGTTTGCGAGAAACTTGTATACTCTCCGCAAATAGTATCTGTATTGCTTATTGGAACAGGTATAATTTTATTTTTAAGTGAATATATTTCTAAAAATTTTAAAACAAAAACAGATAAAATGAGTTTAAAGAAAGCAATAATAATGGGATTAGCACAAGGGCTGGCAGTTTTTCCGGGATTTTCTCGCTCGGGATTAACTATTGCTTCAGGGTTGTTTTCAGGATTGGATAGATTAACAGCAACAAAATTTTCATTTTTATTAACAGTACCTATAATTTTAGGAACATCTATACTTTATCCTATTTTAGAAATCAATACCACAGAACTTTCTACGTTTAATTGGTTTAACATTTGCATAGGCACAATTGTTTCCGCAATTGTAGGATATTTATGTATTAAATATTTTTTGATATTTGTATCAAAATTTTCTTTAAAAATATTCGCATATTATTGTTTAGTCGCAGGGATTACATTAACAATATTTTTTAACTTTGCTATATAAATTAAAATTATGTAAAGATATGGTTTAAAAGTCTTTATTATGTATAATAAATTTAAAAGGAAATAGGGAAAATATATGCAAAATACAATAGAAAGAAAACAAATAAAATATATAGATTTCAACTGCGATTTAGCACAAAGTTTTGGAATCTATAAAAACAACGCAGAATTTGAACTGCTAGACTACGTAAGTTCAGTAAATATTTCAACAGGATTTCACGCAGGTGATCCTATTACAATAAAAAATGCAATCTTAAAAGCAAAAGAAAATAATGTTGCAATAGGAGCTCACATTGGATTTGATGATATTCAAGGTTTTGGATATCGAGAAATACAATTAAGCGAAGAAGAAACAGAAGCTCTTGTAATATATCAAATTGGAGCAATAATGGCATTTGCAAAAGCGTATGGAGTAGAAATAGACCATGTAAGACCACATGGTGCTATGTATGAGTTAATGGCAAAGGATTTCACATTTGCGTGCAATGTTGCAAAAGCCGTTAAAAAATGTTCTAAATGGCTTATTTTATACGGAGCAGTCGGAGATATCACCCAAAAAGCCGGAGAACATGTAGGTATAGCAACCGCAAGTGAATTATTTTTAAATAAAATATATAACACAGATTTAACTCTTAATTTGGAAACAGAAGAAAACAATGAAACAGAATTTGCAATAAACAGATTAAGAAAAGTAATTTCAATGTCTGCAGTTGATAATGACTTAAACGGTACAACTCCTGTAAACATTGATTCTATACACTTTTCAAATAAATATATAAATTCGTTAGAAATAATAAAATCAGCAAATGAAATAATAAAGCCATCACCTGTTAATTATAATAAAGCAAGATTATCAGGCTGGGGTGAAGAGTAGGTATTTGAGTTTACAAAATTTGTAATAATTTACTGAATTAAATAAATTATTACTTAACTAATAAAGAATAAAGGAATATTTATGAAAAAGTTTTTAGATAAAGAATTGCTAAATGATGCAAAATGGTTAATTCCCGGATTACAAATAAAAAGATGGTTTTTACTTATTTTTATTGGTTCATTGTTTATAACAATAGGAACAATGATATTTTTTAACCTAAGACCGGTATACTTTACAATGGAAGTAATACGAAAAATAGCTGCACACGCAAATACAGATATAATTGCAATAGTAATAGTATTTATAGGTATAATTTGCTTTTTCAAAGGATGGCAAAAAACAAATTTAACAATACTTGATGTACAAGACAAAAAAGCAAAAGGTAATTTATTAGAATATTTATACCGCAGAAGAAAATTAAACAGAGGACCAAAGATTGTTGCAATAGGTGGTGGAACCGGATTATCAATGCTTTTAAGAGGTATAAAAAATATAACAAATAATATAACTGCCGTTGTAACAGTAGGTGATGACGGAGGTTCTTCAGGAAGATTAAGAGAAGAAATGGGTGTCCTTCCTCCGGGCGATATAAGAAATTGTATAGCAGCTTTAGCAGATAATGAAGATTTAATAACAAAACTTTTCCAATATCGATTTAAAGCAGGGGAAGGTTTGGAAGGACATAGTTTTGGAAACTTATTTTTAACTGCATTGTGTTCAATTACAGGTGATATGGTTAGAGCGGTAAAAGAATCTTCAAATGTACTTTCAATAAGAGGACGAGTATTACCTTCAACATTAGATGATATGAAACTTGCAGCAGAATATGAAGACGGCTCTGTTGTACATGGAGAAAGTAATATTCCGGAAGCTCATAAAAAAATCAAAAGATTATTTACAGAACCTGAAAACTGTAAAGCACTGGAAGATGTAATTGCTGCTATTAAAGATGCTGATTTAATAATTTTAGGGCCGGGAAGTTTATATACAAGTGTTATACCTAACTTACTAATAAAAGAAATTGCAGAAGAAGTAGCTAAATCAACAGCCAAGAAAATTTATGTATGTAACATAATGACACAACCCGGAGAAACGGACGATTACTCAGTATCTGACCATATTAACGCAATATATAAACATGCAGGAAGCAAAAAACTTCTTGATGCCGTACTGGTAAACGACAGTCTGCCTGATAATATGGCTGAAAAATATCAAGAAGCAGGACAATTCCCTGTAAAACTTGACAGTAATAACATTGAAAATATAACAATTGTTCATAAAAAATTAATCGAAGAAAGTAAAGAAGGTTTAGTAAGACACAGTAGTTATCGTGTTGCAAGAGCAGTATACTATTGGTATAGAAAATCTCAAAGAAAAAATAAAGATAAGAAATAATGGATAATACTGATTTTATACAAAATATTAATTTAAATAACTTGCAAATTGATTATAATCAAATGCAAATTCCATTTCTGAATGAAATTTTAAACAGCAATTTTTTGGGTTTTAATAATCTTGATTATACTATTAGACTCTTTTTATTATTGTTAATAGTTGCAATATCAATTACTTTAATTACTAAATTTTTTAAATATCTTGATAATAATTTAAAAAAAATATTTAAATTTTTACATGAAAAATATGAAATTTTTTCAGAAAAAAAATTTAATACACTTGTCTCAAAACACTTAAATTCTCAATTAAAGGATTTAAATAGTTTTATAATAGTATGCGGATTTGAATTTTCGGATAAAGATATACAAATTAACATAATATCGGAATTTACGAAAGCATTTTTGATTAACCATAAAGCAAAAATAAAATATGATAAAAATTATGTAATTTTTGTATTTGAAGATTTTTATAAAATAATAAACGGAGTAATAACTCAGTTATATATAACTAAAACACTATTTTCAAAAAAATATCCTTACTTAAAAATTTATTTAAGCGGTACTGAAGTTGAAAAGTATGAAGATTATAATACACAGCTTGACTTAGCAAAAGGACTAAACAAGTTAAGAATAAGCAGTAAATATTTAATTTGTGATTCAACATTTAGTTTTTATTATTCGCTTGTACAACCTCAATTATACGAATTGCAATCAAACGGAGAATACCTTATACAAAATAAAACAATTGAAACATTTACTATGACACAGCCGGTTGACCGTACATTGTAGTGTTAATATCAATTTCTATTGCATGTCTTATAAATGAATGAGACATTAACAGTAAATATGGATTAATTGTTGTAACATTTGATAAATTTACTTTAGCTTTTTGAACTTCAGGAGTTAATGAATCTTTTTGAGAAATTTCTTCAACACCTATAGAAGCTGTCATAGAATGTTCTTTACTATCTGTTCTTAAACGCTTTAATAAATCTTCTTTAGGAAAAGTTTTATCACAAGTTATAAATATATCCACAGAATTTGAAGTAATAAGGTTAATTTCCGCACTTATATTACCATAATTTTTGGTAGTAATCATAATAGAAATTGATGTATCATCATCTCCTGAAGATTCTGCTTTTTTTGTTTCAACATCAAGTTTAAAACCAACCCCTTCTTCTAAAGGAAGCCAAGGTAAATATAAAAGCATAAGATTTTTAATAGCAAGTGCAGTATCATCCTGAGATGAAGCTGAAATACTCGCATTAATCAATCCTATCGTATCTTGTATAGGTTTAGTATCTGTTATACCCTGACGAGTTGCCGTAGACATTTCTAAAATTAAGTTATTTAAAGCTTGTTTACTATGCATTTGAATTTGAGAATTCAAAACACTTAAGTTAACTTTTGAAGGTAATACTTTCGCAGAAACTTCTTTCATTGCAAGCTGTGCTGCTTCTTGTTGTTGAAGTTGTCTTAATTCTTGAGAAACTTCATCATGAATTTGTTCTACAGAATTTCTTGCAGGCATATTTATAGGTTGGCGAATTTGTCTTCTGACACTTTCCCTTAAATCTCCCATTGGTTCAAATCTTGCGTTATGAAGCATTTGAGATTGTAATCGGTTATTAATATTCAGCGGTGATGAAAGTTTTTCATTTATATTTTGCGGTTGCAAATTTTGCATTGGCATTGGCTCATCATTAATCATAGAAGCTCCTCCTGTCATAGAATTAGGACGCAACATATGATTTTGAATTCTATCATTCATAAAATTTTGAATAGGACGATTTATTTGATTATTTATAATATTTTGCATTTGAGAATGAGCACGATTATTTTGAATTTGACTTGCTCTGTTTGATAAATTATTTTGAATAGCATTATTTGCTTGTTGAGCATTTGGCAACGGTTGATTTGGCATATGCGGTTGTTGTTGACTTGGTTGTTGAGCATTTGGCAACGGTCGATTTGGCATATGCGGTTGCTGTTGAATTTGTTGTTGAGCATTTTGCAACGGTTGATTTGGCATATGCGATTGTTGTTGACTTGGTTGTTGAGCATTTGGCAACGGCTGATTTTGAACCTGCGGTTGCTGACGATTTACATTATTTATGCCTTGCATTGTCTTTGCAAAAACATCTGATTGTTGTTGAGGAAGTTTTGTTTGTTTTTGTACCTCATTTTGTTCTTGACCGTTCTGCTGATTACCTCTACCTTGCTTATTATCTTGTTGAACCTTTTGTTCATTATCATTATTTCTTTCATTAGGAGGAACTAAAGGTGGTTGAACTTGAGGTTGAGCATTTACAGTTTGTTGCTGTATTTGAGGTTGATTAGGTAATAATTGTTGTTGACTTTGTTGTTGAACAGTATTTGTATGAGATTGAGTTTGTACAAAATTTTGTACTTGTTGCTGCATATTTTGATTTTGCTGTAATTGTCCCTTAGTATTTTGTAAAATTTGTTGATTTTGATTTACATTTTCATTAATTTGTTTACTATCTGTTTTATTACCATAAGCAATTAACAAATCACTTATATTATCAGGTAATTTTAGTAAATTTTTTATATAAACAGAACGATCAACACTGGCAAGATGGTTCATTCGTATATTTTGAGGAACCAAGACTTGCTGTTGAATATTCTTTATAATATTAGATTGCAACTGTTTTACAAGAGTTTGAGCATTAGAACCGCCCTGACCATCATTTGCAACGGCAGGTTTCTGAACATCAAGTCTTGTATTGATGTTTTGCTTGCTAAATCTTCGCAAAGCATCATTTATATTAAAATCGACCATAATATTATTATGCCCTAACGATTAAAATGTGAAACAGGTAAATAAGCTTGAGGATACGTATAATCTTCTTTAAATCCTGTATGTCTGTACATTTTTAAAGCAGGAATATTGTTAGTTTCACTTGTTACATTCAACTCTGTAATTTTTCGTTCACCACTTTTTGCCCAGTTTAAGATTGTTTCTGTAGTTCTTTTAACGAGATGTTTTGAAATGCCTTTTCCTTGATGTTCTTTCTCTATTCCAACAAGAGGAATGTTTGCAATTTCAGAATTCAAATTAGCAAGACATACACCACATGGACGTTTATTACATAATAGTATATAACTTGCATCTTTTAAAAATTCACCATAAATATTTTGAACAATTTTATCTAAAATATCTCTTGTTCCGTCCATAGATTTATATCTCGGATCAAATAACGCATCAGATGCTGTTTTAAACGTTGAATGTATTATTCTTACAACGTCTTCAAAATACACATCATCCCATTTTTGAATAGTATAACAATCTTCTAATTCTGTTAAATTCATTGAACGTAATATATTTTCAGAAGTTTGAGTATTAAATAAAAATCTTAATACCGCAAGACCTACAAATTTAAACCCAAAAAACGATATATCACAGGCAAAATCAGCTTGAGGACCAATCATGGGATAGGCTACAACCTTATCTTTTCTTTCCTTTTTGGTTAATTCCAAAAATTTTTCTATTAACAATTTTCGCTTTGTGATAACATCTTCATCTCCTAAGCAGTGAATAATATTTAATTCAACACCTTCAGATATTGCTGATGTATATAATAGAAAAGCTGTAGGAATATGATTTTCCAATAATACAACACCTTTCATATAATTTTTATCAACAGAATCAATAAATTCCTCATATTCAAGAGGATTCAATTCAAACATATAATCACTTAAAGCTTTACTTTTAAAATCATTATATACACCTTGAAAAATCTTATATAGATTGCTTGTAAGGGGTTGTACTTCGTATTTTTGTTCTTCTGTCATATTCATTTCCTTATAAAAAATGATGCATTTTTTCCTTTTTTGTATCCATATAACGTTTATTATATGGAGTAATATACGGTTCTATTTTAACAATTTCATTTATTGTAAGACCGTAACCTTTTAAAGCTATTATTTTTTTTGGATTATTAGTAATAAGATTAAATTTATTATAACCCAAATCTAAAATAATTTGAGCACCAACACCATAATCTCTTAAATCAGATTGAAAACCTAAAGAAAGATTAGCCTCAATCGTATCTTGACCTTCTTCTTGAAGATGATATGCCTTTATTTTATTTACAATACCAATACCTCTGCCTTCATGGTCTGTCATGTAAACAACTGCTCCATTTCCATGCTTATCAATCATTTGTAACGCAGAATGAAGCTGGGCATTACAATCACATTTTAAACTTCCAAATACATCTCCGGTTAAACATTCTGAATGAACTCTTACTATAGGAGTTTTTTCAGGATTAGTGTCTTTTACAAGTGCAACATACTCATGATTATTTAGCATATTTCTATAACCATATATTTTAAATTCACCAAATTGAGTAGGTAAAAATGCCTCAGCTTCTCTGACAACAAATTTTTCTTTTTTAAGACGATATGCAATTAATTCTTGAACAGTTATAAATTTCAATCCATGTTTATCAGCAAAAATTTTTAAATCATCACGTCTTGCCATTGTACCGTCAGAATTCATTATTTCACACATTACACCATTCGCACTATATCCTGCAAGCCTTGCCAAGTCAGTTGCAGCTTCTGTATGACCGGTTCTTTCCAAGACACCACCTTGTTTTGCAACACATGGAAAAACATGTCCGGGCTTTCTTAAGTCTTCCGCTTTTGAATTTTTATCAACTGCTATTTGAATTGTTTTTGCTCTGTCAAATGCAGAAATACCCGTTGTAACTCCGTATTTCATAGCACCATCTATCGACTGTGTAAATGCGGTATTCATTGATTCGGTATTCTTTGCAACCATAGGAGATAAATTTAATTCTTTTGCTCTTTCTTTATTTATCGCTAAACATATTAAACCTCTGCATTCGGTCGCCATAAAATTAATAATATCAGGTGTTACTCTGTCTGCAGCACAAACAACATCACCTTCATTTTCTCTGTCCTCATCATCTGCTATGATTACCAATTTACCGTCTTTTATATCTTCAATTGCTTCTTCTATTGTATTAAATATATATTCGTTATTTTCCATTATAAAAATCCGTTTTCTTCCAAGAAAGATTCTGTTATCTCTCTCTTTTCTTTCTTAATAATAAAATTCTCTGCATATTTGGCTAAAATATCTGTTTCTATATTTACAATATCATTATTTTTTAACTCTTTCAAGTTAGTATTTTCAAAAGTATGAGGAATTACTGCACAAGAAAACATATTTTCGTTAATATCGGCAATGGTCAAACTTATTCCGTTTATTGTAATAGAACCCTTTTTTACCATATATTTGCGATAATTTTGAGGTATTTCAAAATACATATTATAAAATTCGCCCAATTGCTCTTTTTGTATATATTTTACAACCGTTTCAACATGTCCTGATACAATATGTCCTGATAATCTGTCCGATAGTTTTAATGCTCGCTCTAAATTTACTAAATTTCCTACTTTTAAATGAGATAAATTAGAAACTTTTAATGTTTCATCAGAAACTTTTACCTCAAAAGAAGTAGTATCAAATTTAACGACAGTTTGACATACCCCATTAACTGAAATACTGTCTCCAAGTTTTACATCTTCTAAAATTTTATTGCAAGATATTCTTAAATCAGCACCATGAGATAATTTACAAAACGCTGATACTATTCCTACTTCTTCAATAATACCTGTAAACATAAATAAATTTTATCATGGATAAATTTTTACTGTCTATAAAATTTAACATATCAATATTAAATTATTCTGCACTAAGTCCACAAACTCACTATCGTTTAACAATACGGACTAATTCTCAAAGAATATAACAATCACGGTTTATTTCGCAATTGGCGAAAATTACTACAAAAGCTATTCTTTTTTTTTATTTCCAATATACATTAAAATTTTTAATATCCTCCATAGTTTGTTCATAATTTCCTTTGAAATTTATTGCCTTATCATCAATATATATTTTAGCCGGTATTTTTACATTAGTTACATCATAAAAATAAATATCAATTTTATTCTTTATTAACCATTCAGTCGCTTGTTTTGTATTTCTTGTTGTAAATAATATCAATCTATAATCTTGTGATAAATTTTCTAAAAATTCTTTTGCCCCACTTTTTATTTCAGGTATTTTATTATTATCATATTTTGTGTAGTTATCTAATACACCATCTAAATCTATCATAATTGTTGATTTAAAACTTTTTATATTGTTGTTTTTATTTGATATTACATTGCCAAAACTAATTTGTATAGATAATATTAATGATAATATTAGAATAGTTGATTTATTTTTCATTTAACCTCTCTTTGCTAGTGTTACTAGTTGAATATATTGCTAGTATAACTAACAATCAAAAAATGAACAAATCTTATTTAAAGAAATTAGCAAAAAATATTAAACAAAAAAGACAAGAAAAATCTCTTACTCAAGATGATATTGGTATTAATGGTATTTCCCGCAGTATGATTAGTTTAATTGAACTTGCTAAAACAGATATTACTGTATCTAAACTAAAAATAATTGCAGACAATTTAGATTTAAAAGTTAAGGATTTGTTTGATTTTGAATAAATTTACTTTAAATAAATTTTTACTTTCCGATGCAAAAATGGTCGAAGATATTATTTAAAATGTCGTCTGTTATTACTTCTCCCGTTACTTCATCAAGACATAAAAGAGCTTGTTTTACATCAATGGATATCAAATCCTGAATTTGTTTTTCTTTTGAAGATTTTAATGCCTGTTCAAGAGCTTCTTTTGCCCTTTGCAGGCATGTCGTTTGTCTTGAATTAGTTACATATTCAAGGTTTTCCGGTGATATTTCGCAAACTATATTTTTTATTGCCTCTTTTAATTCTTCAATACCTTCTTTTGTTTCTGCTGATAAATTATAAACATTTTCATCTCTTTTATTGTTCATATCTATTTTATTAGCAACAACAAGATGTTTCTTATTTTCCAATAAATTTAAAATTAATTTATCTTCTTCTTGCATACCTTGATTTACATCATAAACAAATATACTTAAATCAGATTGTTCTATGGATTGCTTAGAATAATTTATACCTATTTCTTCTACCTTATCAACATCAGCACCATTTTCATCTCTTATTCCTGCTGTATCTATTAAAGTTACAGGTATACCTAAATCAAGAGTTTCATGCAAAACATCCCTTGTTGTTCCTGCAATATTTGTTACAATAGCTCTATCGATATTTAAAAGGCTGTTAAAGACAGATGATTTACCAACATTCGGTTTTCCTACAATAGCAACTTTTATTCCCTGTCTTAAAATATTACTTGTGTTTGATGATTTTAAAACAATATCAATTTCATTTATTATATTTTCAAACGTTTCAATTAAATATGAATATTCAGGTTCTGCAACTTCTTCAGGAAAATCAATTCCAGCTATAATTTTAGACAAAATATCAAAAACTTCTTTTTTTATTTCGTAAACTTTTTTCGATAATTTTCCTTGCAAATTTCTAACCGCACCGGTTGAAAAATTATCACATTTACTGTGAATTAAATCACATACAGCTTCAGCTTGAGATAAATCCAGTTTTTTATTTAAAAAGGCTCTTTTTGTAAATTCACCTCTTTCCGCCATTCTTGCACCATTTTTTAAAACAAGATTTAAAATATTTTTTACAACATTAACCCCGCCATGACATTGAATTTCAATAACATCTTCACCGGTATATGAATGAGGATTTTTAAAATACAATACAATAACTTCATCTAAAATCTTTTCTCCGTCTTTTATAAATCCATGAGAAATTTTATGATTTTCAATTTTTTGACCTTTAAAAATTTTATTAATAATTTCTAAGGATTTATCGCCAGAAATCCTTACTACACCAACACCTCCATAACCTAATGGAGTTGAAATAGCTGTAATTGTATCAAATTCTTGTATTATATTCATAAAACAATTATAACTAAAAAAAAGACAACTTTATAATATCTATTTTTAATTAAAAATAGATAAAAATATTTGTAACTTCTATTTATTTTTTAGTTAATAATTCTAATTTAGATTGTTAAAAATTTTGTATAAATATTACCCTTAACATCTGAAAGTCCGTCTAAAACAACTGCATCTGATTTTACACTAAATTTATCGGTGTTAAACAAGTTATATTTATAACTTGCCGAATATCTGTTACTTCTGTCATTATCTTCATTATCTGTCTTTTTGTTGCTAACAAATATAAAGGCTTCATCCTCTTGGAATTTATTACCTTCTGATGTTTTAATCAAGCCTCCTGTAAAATAGCCATTTCTTAAATCTTTGTAAAATTCAACCGATTCTCCGGATTTATAACATAATTTTGTACCATCAGAGTATTCTTTAAAGATAAAACCATTTTCTCTAATCGTATTTTTAGTTATTTTTGCACCTTTTTCAAAAACTTTCGCTTCAATATCAGAAAAAACTTTATCTATTGTTTTCGAAGTTATATCCTCTGCCTTTCCATTAGCATTTGCAATAACATCTTTAAAAACTTTCATTTCTTCTTCAGCTTCTTGTAATGCATTATTCAATTCATCAGCATTATTTTTTAAATTTGAATTTTTTGTATTTAAAATGTGATTATAATGTTCTTCGGCCTTAAAATTTTCTTGAATTTCAGTTTTTTTATTAATATTCATAAAAACGCTATTTGACTGTTCTTCCGAGTTTGTAATGTATTGTTCACCGGAACTTTCAAATATATTATTTATATCATTATATTTTGAGTTAATATTATTACTATTAGTACATTTATTCGTTAATACTTCTAAATTATTATTTACATTCATTGACATAATGGTAGTAACCTTGTTTATTGTTTAATTATTAGAATATTTACGCAGAAAATTTTTATTAAGTTCAAGCTTTACATACTTAGTATAACGTATTTTATATCTGAATTTACAATTATTTACAATAATTCTAAGTATATAATCATAATATTTATTTTTATATAAAAAAAGAGGATGTCCAAACCTCCATCCTCAAAGAAATACATTTCGAAATGTTTATGTACTAAAAATATTTTAATAATGATGCAAGTGTCGCTAAATTATTTAAATTCATAGTCGAATTACTTCCATTGGCAGAATTTAATATATTTGCTACACTTTGATTATAAGCATTACCGGCATTAGAATTAGATAATGCAGAAGAAATATAATTTAAAGCATTATTATTTGAACCATTTAAAAGCGTATTTAATAAATTAATATAATTATATCTGTTAGCAATTTCATTATTGTATAAATTAGATTTATATGATTCTATATCCTGTACCAAATCGGACATAGAATTTGCTCTGTAATTTTCAATAGAATTTAAATTATTTAAAAACATAGAATTATCTATATTTCCAAAACGAGAAGCAATATCATTTGTTAAATTTTTAATCATTGGTTTATACAAACTGTCTAATGTTTGTAGTGCTTTATTTTTATAAGCTTCTACTTGTGAATTTAAATTTCTCACGGTTGTAGAATTAAAAGTATTTAAATTTGGTAAATTTTCAGCAAGAGCCTTTTGTGCATAATCATAGACAGCTTTTTCGTAATTATTCATATTATAATTTGAATTAACTTTATTACCGGATTTTGTAACAGAAGATTTATTTTCTCCGTTAATAGAAACAGAACCGTTTGAAAAAGCAGGTATTGCAACATTAGGAGATGAAGTTTTTCCCATAAAAATGTCCTTTCTTTTATAAGAAAGTTTATTCAACAGGCTGCATTTATATTATTACATTTTACATTCTTAATTTCTACAAAACATATCTGTTCTTTACAAAAAAATTGTAACGAAACAGAAAACATAATTTTAATAGGCAAAACAAAAGCGGGCGGTTTTTAAACCGCCCGCTTTTTCCTTATCAATAAACTAAATTTATTAGTCTTTTCTTTCAGGAATTCTCATAGCATAGAATGTTCTTAGAACAAATACTAATGCTAATACCAAGAATACAACACCAACAACAGGTGCATATTTTTGGAATGCAGGGTTAATAGCAATTTCCATTGCTAATAAACCAAACAATGTAGTGAATTTAATAATTGGGTTCATTGCTACTGAAGAAGTATCTTTAAACGGATCACCAACAGTATCACCAACAACTGTTGCATCATGCAATTGTGTTCCTTTTTCAGCTAAATCAACTTCAACAATTTTCTTAGCATTATCCCAGCATCCGCCTGCGTTTGCCATAAATACAGCTTGGAACAAGCCAAATACAGCAATTGCTATCAAATAGCTTACGAAGAATGATACAGGATGTAAGTTTTCACCCAAAGGAGCTGATAAGAATGCAAATGCTAACGCAAATGAGAATAATGCGATAAAGATATTCCACATACCTTTTTGAGCATATTGAGTACAAATCTTAACAACTTCTTTTGAATTTGAAATATTAGCTGATTGCTCTTCAGAATCCAATTTAATATGTTTTCTGATATATTCAACTGCAGAATATGCACCTGTTGTAACAGCTTGCATAGACGCACCTGAGAACCAGTAAATTACAGCACCACCGGCAATGAAACCAAGCAATGTGTAAGGATTTAACATGTTTAATATCATTTCAGGTGTAATACCTAAAACATTTTGAATTACTAAGATTAATGAGAAAATCATAGTAGTAGCACCAACAACAGCTGTACCAATTAATACAGGTTTAGAAGTTGCCTTAAATGTATTACCTGCACCATCATTTTCTTCTAAGTATTTCTTAGCGTTATCAAAATCAGGTTTGAAATTGTATTGTTTTTCAATTTCTTCACCAACGTTAGGAATAGATTCAATTAATGATAATTCATAAACTGATTGAGCGTTATCTGTTACAGGGCCATAAGAATCAACTGCAATAGTAACAGGTCCCATTCCTAAGAAACCAAATGCTACTAAACCAAAAGCAAATACTGATGGATATACCATTGTAGTTTCAGGGATGTATAAACTTGCACCATAAGCCAAGCCCATTAATAATACAATAACTGCACCAATCCAGAAACCTGAGAAGTTACCAGAAACAATACCAGAAAGGATTGTTAAAGATGAACCTCCTTCACGAGATGCTGTTACAACTTCTTTTGTATGTAACGCTTGAGGTGAAGTGAATTTTTTAGTTGCTTCAGGGATTAATGCTGCACCTATTGTACCGCAAGAAATGATTGTCGATAAAACTAACCATAAACTTCCGCCCATTGGAGCTAATAACCAATAACTTACACCATAAGTCATTGCTATTGACAATACTGATGTAATCCATACTAAGTTTGTCAATGGTTGTTCAAAGTCGAATTTTTTAGTATTTGCAGCATAAACTTTTGTAAATAAAGCATTTATACCGTATGAAATAATTGATGTTAAAATCATCAAGAATCTCATTGTGAAAATCCATGCCAATAATTGACATTGGTTAACATCACCTTTAACAGCTAAAAGAATAAATGAAACAAGAGCAACACCTGTTACACCATAAGTTTCAAATCCATCAGCTGTAGGCCCGATAGAATCGCCTGCATTATCACCTGTACAGTCAGCAATAACACCAGGGTTTCTAGGGTCATCTTCTTTAATACCAAATTGAATTTTCATTAAGTCTGAACCGATATCAGCAATTTTTGTGAAAATACCACCTGCAACACGAAGTGCAGAAGCACCTAAAGATTCACCGATTGCAAAACCAATGAAACATGCACCGGCAATATTACCCGGTACAAATAATAAAATTACTAACATTAATATCAATTCGATTGATACTAATACAACACCAATAGACATACCTGCCTTTAAAGGTAAATTTAAGATATTTAAAGGATTACCTTTTAATGCTGTAAATGCAGTTCTTGAGTTAGCTAAAGTATTCATTCTGATACCGAACCATGCTACAGCATAAGAACCTAAAATACCAATTACAGAAAAGGCTAAAATAATTAGAACACCTGTCCAACCCATTTTAGCCAATCCGCCAAAGTAAAATGCAATACATAAACCAATTAAGATTTCTAATGCAATTAAAAACTTACCTTGTTGAATCAAATAGGTTTTACAAGTTTCAAAAATTGTGTTTCCAACATTTGCCATACATTCATGAACTTCGATTTTTTTTACTTGTGCAAAAGCAATTAAACCAAAAATCAATCCTAATACAGACACTGCAATACCAACTAATAATAGAGTGTGTCCTAAAGGATAATGTTTAGCAATGTTTGGAACAACTAAATCTGCTTCACTTGCCATTGCAGGAGCAGACACTAATAACATCGAAAGAACTGATGTTAGTAGATTTTTCTTAGTGTTTTTTTCCATGCGTTCTCTCCTTAAACTAATAACTTTATTTTTATTTGAAATAAAAATAAACACTACATTATATATAAGATTATACTTTAAATACTATAAAGAATATTGTTTGTAAATATTTGTTAACAAAAAATCAATTATTCAGACGATAAATTGTTTATATAAATGTAAGGTTGGTTAAAGGTTTTATTTTTTAATGTTTAATTCGGTTAGTTCAAAAATTCATACCAGTAACTTGAATAAAAACACAAATGCTAAATCAGCATTCGTTACTAGCCCTATTCAAAAACCTTTCGTAAAAACTCAAACAGTTAATCCGGCTTTAGCACATATGAACTACTTTTTAGGCGGACAAGCAGTATCTTTTAAAGGACACAATTGTTCTACATCTAATTTTAGAGTAGTTAAATTAAATGACGTTCCATGTGGTTGCTGTGGAATGCCAATGTTAACTTACAAACAAAACCAACAACTTTGCCTTGAAGCAACTCAAAAATCAGGCTCATCTTTAGCTGAATTCTTACAAGATAACAAAAAATACTTTAGAGGAAATGAAAGTGCTATAGTTAATCACATTATCTCTGAAGCACAAAAAGACGAAATGACAGATGTTTCATCTATTATTTCTCATTCTGATGTTGATACTCATGAAATTTTCAACAACGAAAACAAAAGAGTTTTAAATAACATCAAAGCTTCATTATTATCAAATCATTGCAGAAACAACGAAATTAATTCTTACGTTGATAACACAATCGCACAATTAAAAAGCGAAGATAATGTTAATTTCAAACGTAATAACTTTTTATCAGGTTTAAATGCTTTATTAAATTCAAACGGCGACAAAGAATTAAAACACCAAGTTTTAGACAGAGCAATTAAACTTCCTACTTCAGAAGCACAAATTGAAAAATTCTTTGTAAAATATTCAAATGCTTCAACAACAAAAATTATGCAAAGATTATTAAATCCTGCAACAGCAACTGCTGAACATATACAACCTCACTCTTTAAACGGTGCAAACAACACTGCTAATTATTTAGGCGAGTGTGAAGAATGCAATAGCAAAAGAGGCAATTATGATTTAAATAATTACTGGATGGTAAATTATCCAAACATGCCTGAATCAGCTCAAAGAAATATCGACTATGTTACAGACAAAATCGTTAAAGGTGAATTAGGCGATAAATATGATGATTATCCTGTTGATTTACAAAAAGCTTTAGATAATCAAACAAAAGGACAAATCAAATTAAAAGTTTTAACTCCTGAAGAAATTGAAGCAAAAAGACAAGAAGCTAAAAAAGAAGAATCTGAAGAAAAAGCAGCTTAGTAAAAATTTTTAAAACATAACCAAATAAACTTAAACTACAAAACCTAAAAACAAATTGACCAATATCTGTATAGAATTGGTCTTTTTTTTTAGATTTTGGAAAAAGTAGTCAATCAAGTTCAGAATGACGTGAGATTTATGCAGACAATAGACGTAAGGCGATAGACGGAGTTTGGTTTGCCTGTGCAAGCAGGCTTGCTGTTGTTTGTTGTAATATCTGCGATTTGATATAATTACTGCTTTCTTTCGCAATATCAGCATCCTTTACTACAGATAACATTGATGTCTTACTATCTCTTTGTACCTGTTGAAACTCTATTGTTGATTTTATTCTGTTCGATACAGAGCCTAATTCTGTTTGTTTATCAGTGATTTTATTCATCAATGCATCTATTTTATCAAGAGCTTTTGTAGCACTGTATTCTGTTGCAACACTTACGCTGAGACCACCTAAGTCAAAGCCTGTGTCAATGTTTATAACAGATTCGCTGTCATAACCAGTTCCGATTTGTAATCTTACAGGGTTTATAGCTTTATTTTCTGTTTTGTTCAAATCAACAGGGTCTATGACTAATCCTGGCACATCTGTTACCGAAGTTCCAGGGTTAGCTCTATTTCCGATAGCCAACATTTCACCATTTATATTTGAATCATATTCACAGGACTTAATATAATTAGTAGTACCAATACTATAGCCTGCAAAAGCTCCTACATAATTTGTAGATTCAGATCTACTTGTAACGGTACATGTTGTTGCAGAATCTTTTATTTGACCACTTTGTAAATTACCAACAATCCCTCCTAATCTATTTGTACCTGTAACAGTACCTGTTGAAGTACAATTTATTATTTTTGACAGTGTATTATTCTGCCCTGTAATACCTCCAGTATATAGTCCACCACCATTAACTGAACCTGAAAAATTACAATTCTCTATATTTGTAAATGAATAATTTATACCAGAAATTCCACCAATATATTTATCACTAGAAATTATATCTGCTGATACTTGGCAATTGTTTATTTCTGTCGCATCGTCTCTGTTAGTTCCTTTACTGTATCCAGTAAGACCACCTGTGTAATCAATGCTGATAACTGTACCTGACATAGTACAATTTTCTACTGTTGAAGTTTCTGTATAACCTATAAGTCCACCTGTAGCAGTAACTCCAGTAACGGAACCAGTAAAACTACAATTTTCCATTGTTGAATGATCTTTAAGATAACCTACAGATCCGCCTGTACTTTGGTCAGTACCTGTTACAGAACCTGAAACATCACAATTTTCTATTATTGTATTACCCGTAGCGTATGAAACAAGTCCAGCTACAAATTTTTTGCCAGTTATATCAACATTTTCAAGATTAACATTTTTAATTGTTGCACCTTCTGTTTGACCAAATAAACCTTGTCTAAGTTCATCAGGTTTGTTAATTTTAAGGTTAGAAATTGTAAAATTGTTTCCGTCAAAGATACCATTAAAACTTTCAGTTTCATCTCCAACAGCAGTCCAGTTAGAACCTGATTCATCAAAGCCAAGGTCGTTAAGGTCTATATCAGAGAATAACATTACTTTACAGTTAAGATCACCTGCTTTTAGTACTTCTTTGAGTTCATCTGCAGTGTTTACTACTTTATAACCTTGAGCCAGAGCCTCTTTTCTGTTCACGTGTTCTATTTTTTCTTCACCAAAAATCTTCTTGCCATTAAATTCTGTTGTTTCTTTAATTCTATAAATCTCATCAACAAGAGATTCAACTTCTGCCTGCATAGCTCTGCGTTCTTCATATCCGTAAGTGCCGTTAGCAGATTCTTCTGCTAAATCTCTTATACGATGAACCATACTTTGTATATTGCTCAAAGTACCAGAAGCAACGTCAATCATTGACTGACCCATTTGTGCATTATCTTGTGCAACCTCAAAACTCGAAATCTCTTTTTCTAAAGACGCCGAAATCGCACTGCCTGCCGCATCATCTTTTGTTGAATTGATTCGGTAGCCTGTGCTTAGTCTGTTCATTGCTGTATTCATTATGTTTGTATTTTTGTTTAGAGATGTCATTGCCAGCAATGAGGTGATGTTTGTGTTAATGCTTAACATCGCTTATCACCTCCAGACTCTCTATATCCGAACGGTTTATACACTGATTTATCCCAAGTTTTGCCCATATAAAAATGCATGCAAACTGAGCCCTTTTCAGGTTGCATGTAAGAATTACATTTTTGGTTTTGGTTTTTCATAGGGCAGTTTTTTATCTAGATTTATTTATTATTTTTTTTATTTGTTTTTGTCATGCTGAATTTATTTCAGCATCTTGCTCTTGCAGAATAATTTTGTTCTTATTTGTGGCACGCCATAATAAACATGACACAATACTCTGAACTAGGTTCAGCATTGCATGTGCTTATACCCCCACATTTTAGGGGCATTTCAACATGATAGGTATGATTTGTTTGTTATTTCAGCTTTCGAACGGGCGTTGAGTATTACACTGGGGTAGGTCTGTTCAGCTAACTGATTTGTGTATAGTTTTACAGTGTCATTGTAAAACATACGCAATTGTTTTTTATCCTTTAAATGCATGATTCTCGTTATTTGAGCTTTCGATTTTCTACGCAAAAATTCACGCAGAATTCTACGCTGAGTGTACGTAAAATTACGAAAAACAACGATTTATCACACTTTTAAAAGTGCAACAAACAATCAACCTTTTCAGGTCTGGTATTTAGTTTTGGGGTAAAATTTGAATCCTTTCTCAAACAAGCCAACTACTCCATTTGACTTTTTGTTATATTCATTCTCTTTCTCCACATAATATATGCCACATGTTTTTTTAACCATAACATGTGTGTAAAATTTTGTAAAAATCTATACTAATAGTTTTTTACCCTATTATTAATCCAAAAGATGTTCCATTTGTTCAATAATATCTTCGTAAACAAATTTATCTGATGTAGATTGTTTTAAAAATTCATTAATTCTATCAATAAATTTAATAGCTTCATCACATTCTGGATTAGAACCCTTAATATAAGCACCAATATTAATTAAATCCTCATTTTTACGATAAACTGCCATTAAATTTCTTATTCTTCCAGCAGCAGCTCTGTGTTCTTTTGTTGTAACATCACCCATAACACGGCTTATAGACTGCAACACATCAACAGCAGGAAAATGATTTTTGTGAGCTAACTCACGAGATAGCATAATATGGCCGTCAAGAATACTTCTTGCAGTATCCGAAACAGGTTCATTAAAATCATCACCTTCAACAAGTACAGTATAAAGAGCAGTCATTGTACCTTTGTCATTAGAACCTGCTCTTTCCATTAATTGAGGCATAATTGCAAACATACTCGGAGGATAGCCTTTTGTCGCAGCAGGTTCATTTAATGATAAACCAACCTGTCTTTGTGCCATTGCAATACGGGTAACGGAATCAAGCATAAACAAAACGTCTAAACCTTTATCACGAAAGTATTCTGCAATTGTTGTTGCAACAAATGCTGCTTTTATTTTCACTAAATCCGGAGCATCAGATGTTGATGCAACTACAACAGAACGTCTTAAACCTTCTTCACCTAAAATATCTTCGATAAACTCTTTAACCTCACGTCCACGTTCTCCAATTAAAGCAATTACATTTACGTCAGCAGTCGTATTTTTAGCCATCATACCCATAGTTGTACTTTTACCAACACCGGAACCTGCAAAAATACCCATACGCTGACCTTTGCCTACTGTTATAAATCCATCTACAGATTTTATACCTAAAGGAAGAGGTTCACAAATACGATTTCTTTTTAATGGATTTATAATATCTGCTTTTGTAGAACGATATGTTTGACAATGAATTTCTCCTAAATTATCAATAGGATTTCCCAGTCCGTCCAACACTCTTCCTAAAAGTTGTTCTCCGACCTTTATCTTCATTGGAGAACCGGTATTCACAACAGTTGCTCCCGGTTGAATACCTTCCATTTTTCCTAATGGCATCAGTTGAATTTTGTCAGTTTTGCTATCGGAAGATTGTTTAAAACCTACAACTTCCGCCCATATAGCATCACTATTATCATTCGGATAAATATAACATAAATCACCAATACTTGATTGAGGACCTTCTGATTCAATAATAAGTCCGATTACTTGTGTAACTCGACCTATTTCTTTTATTGTTTTTGTATCTTCAATAATTTTTAGGTATTTATCTTTATTAAACATCATTTTCACCTGTTATATCTTCTTTTTTAACAGAAGAAATTTGTGAATCCTCTGTTTCAGGTAAAAGAGAATTTTCCTCTAAAAAGATTTTAGGATTTAAATTGTCAACTTGCTCTTGTTGTTTGTTTGTATTTTGTAAATCATTCTTGATATTTTCAGTTTCTAAAATATTTGATTTTTCATTCGATTGATTATTCAAGTCTTCTATTTCACTTTCGATATTTTCAATAGACTGAACTTCATCAAAATTGTTATTTGAATCTTCAATTATATCATTTTCAGTAATAGGTGAATTTGTATTAAACTGATTATCCGATACTTCAACATCATTTTCAACATTATTATTTGATTTATCAACGGTTAAAATTTCTTCGAAGTCATCAAGATTTATATCATTTATATTAATTTCATTTTCATCAAACGGCAAATCATTTTCAAATGCTTGTGAATTATCAAAATCAGCCTGTTTTAAAGCTTCAATATCAAGATTTTTATAATATTCTGCATCTTCGTCTCTAATTTTATCATCATAAGACTGAATATCATCTAATTCATTCAAAAATGCTTCTATATTTGCATCATCAGATAATTCAACATGCTCTAATGCATCCATATCCGGTTCTTCTAAAGACATAATGAATTTTTCAAATTCTTCATCTTCAGAATTATATGCTTCAAATAATTTATCCGCAATTTCATTTATCTGAGATTTAACTCTGCTATCAACACGACTAAGCATTGATTCTACTATAACTCCGTCAGATGAAACATTATTATCTTCTAAAATTTTTATATTTTTAAGTTGTGGGATTTCATCTTTTAATCTATCAGAAATTGAATTTATAATTTCCATAAGTTTTGGATTTACTATAATTGTTATATCTTCTTTATCCTTTAATTCTTTTATAGCATTTATTGTCAATGTTTTAACAATTTCATGATTTAAATCCAAAGATTTTGTACAAACTTTTTTTGCAATTTCCACAACCAAAGTTATTATATCAAGTTCTGAAGATTTAATTATATTATTTTTCAAATCAAATTGACATTTTGCAAAATCATCAACGGCATGAATTTTATTTTCAAGCTCATTTGTAATAACAACATAACCCTGTTTATAGCCATCATCATATCCTGTTTGATAAGCTTCGGCTTTTATTTTTTCTGATTCTTCAGCAATTTGGGTTTCAAAGGCTTTTGTATCTTCTTCTCTTTTTTGGGCTATTTCGATATTTTCTTTTTCTATTCTTTCCTTTGCTTCATTTATTAATTCTTCAGCCTTTTTTTGACCTTCTTCAATTAATTCTTGCTTTTGAATTTCTGCTTTCTTTATTTCTGATTTGAGCAATCGTAATTCGTCCTGCAGCTGTAATCCCTCAGGAGAATTTATTTTGTCTTCTTTTTTTTCTATCGGTAATACAAAACTGGCACCTATGTGAACATTTGTACCCTTTATCCTAGTCAATTAATTCGTCCTCATTGTTATCACGAGAAATTGTAATTTCTCCGAATACTTCAAGATTTCTAATAATACCGATAATTTTTGTTTGAACTTCTTGAACTTCTCTTGCTCTAACAGGGCCAAGATATTCAATTTCATCTTTTAACATTTCTTGAGCTCTGTCAGACATATTTCTGAATATTTTATCTCTAAGGTCTTGTTTTGTACCTTTTAATGACAATGCTAAGTCTTTTGTATCAACTTCACGAAGAATTCTTTGAATAGCTCTGTCATCAAGATTAATAATATCTTCAAATACGAACATCAATTCTCTAACTTCTTCAGCTAAAGGAGGATTTTCAACTTCTAAAAGCTCTATTACATTCTTTTCGGTATTTCTATCAGCACGGTTTAAAATATTTGCCAGAGTATCTATACCACCGGCTTTAGAGAAGTCTTGAACCATTACTGATGAGAATTTTGTTTCTACAATTTTTTCAATTTCACCTAAAATTTCCGGATTTGTCGTTTCCATATCTGCAATTTTCATTGCAACCTGTGCTTGAGTTTCCGGAGGAAGATAATTTAGTACTTTTGCCGAGTGTTCAGGCTTTAAATATGCCATAATTAATGCAATAAGTTGGGGATTTTCATTTTGAAATGATGTTGCAAGTTGTCCGGGATCCGCTTCATTAAAAAATTGAAACGGATTTGAATTCATCATTGTCATTAACTTATTAAGCATTTTTTCAGCCTGACTTTCACCGTAAGTCAATTCCAATAATTGTTTTGCATAATTAATACCACCTGATGACAAATATGTACTTGCTTGGAAAAGTGCTCTAAATTCATCAAGAATATCACTTAATATATCACTTGGAACCTTATTCAAACTTGCAATTTCCAACGTAATTTGTTCTAATAACTCTTCATCCGAGATATTTTTTAATACTTCACTGGCTGTCGTAGGCCCTAACAAAATCAACAATGCCGCAACCTTTTGGGTTGAAGTCATTGTCCCTAATGATATTTCTTGATTTTGTACTTGATTATTATTTGTATTTGGTGGTGTCATTTTTATTAATCCCTAATAAATGATGTTAATATTCTTGCAGCTTCTGCAGGATCCGCCATTATCGTTTCATTAAGCTCCATTCTTGTTTTTTCTAATTCTGGATCAAGATGAGCTTCAATTGTAGGTAATGATTCAGACAAAATAATATCCGGTATTTCATCTTTAATTTCAGGAAGCGTAGGTTCAATAATTTTTTGAGCTTTATATGTATCTTCCTTGCCATATATTTTTCCTGCTTTCGTCATTAAATCTCTTATTATTAACAATGCTACAAGACCTAAAATTAAAACTACAAAAAGCGGCCCTAATTTTGTTGTTACGTAATCAACAGTTGAATCCTTTTTGAATTCCTTCATAACTTCTTCTTTAGCCGTTTTTTCTTCAGCAAGACCTTCAAATTGTAAACTTGTAACAGTTATTACATCGCCTCTTTCATAATCCGCACCTGCAGCAGAAAGCACAAGACCTTTTAATTCATCTTTTTCTTTTTGAGTCAAGACTTTATTCACAGCAACAGCTATTGTCATTCTTTTTATAGTACCCGGTGCATAAATTATTTGTTTTATTTCTTTTGAAACACTATAATTTACAGCATTCTTTTCTTTTGAATAATTAAGATTTTTTCTGTCAACATTTGCTCCTGCAGGTGTTTGATTAGGATTTTCATAAGTTTCTATTTCACTTTGAGAACTTGTAACAACCCCTTGTGCATTCTCTCCGCCAACAGGAATGTAGCTTTCTATTGTTGCTTTTGCACTGTTAAAATCAATATCTGCCGAAACTTGAACATTTACATTATCTTTCCCTACTATTTTTTCAAGTACTTCAACTACTTTTTCCGAAGTTTGTTTTTCAAGATTATTCTTAAAACTTTCCATGTCATTAGAATTTTTACCGTTTTCATCTGACAAACTATTACCGGCTTGATCGGTTATAAACACTCTATCAGGAGTCATTCTTGGTACGGAATATGCAACCAAATTTTTAATTGCTTTAACTTGACTTGATTTCAAACGATATCCCGGTTTTAAAATAAGCATAACTGATGCAGTTGGAGTTTCATCCTTATCTTGAAAAATAGAACGTTCAGGCTCTGCAAGCTGAACTCTTACACTTTGTATTCCGCTCATTTTTTCTATTGAACGAGTTAATTCGCCTTGAAAAATTCTTTGTTTTGTCAATTTATTTTTAAAATCAGTTGAACCTAACTGCATATCATCAAGTAATTCAAAACCTTGCGATTGAATTTGAATTAAATCATTTTCCGCAACATAAACTCTCAAATCATCTTTTTCTTTAGAATGAACCATAATTGTTTTTTTATCATCTGCAAGTTTATAAGCATGTCCTGTCTTTTTTAAACTTTCAACAATATTAGCAGCATCTGTTTCATTTAAATCGGTATACAATACTGCCCAATCAGGTTCAAGAGATTTCACAAGGAAAAATGTTGTCAATGCAACTGTAATGATAATCATTGCCATAAGCCCTATTTTTTGAGGCAAAGCAAGACCTGACCAAATTCTTTTGATATCTTCGCTTAATAATTTTAGATAATTATTTTCCATAATTCCCCTGATTATACCTATATAAACATAATAACTTCTTTATATAAGTATTTCAATTTTGTTAAGCTAACGTTACGTTTGAGATATTTCAGAGAAAATAAAAAATAATTATAATATTTAAATAAAATTATCTGATTACATAAAAAGAATTTATAAAGCCATGTTTTTAATATCCGTATAAGCAGAAATCAGTTTATTTCTTGTTTGAAGTGCCATTTGCATACTTAAAGAAGCTTTTTCTTGAGCTATCATTAAATCATGAACACTTACATCTCCGCCCATTGCAAATTCTTCTTGTGCAGCATCCGCTATTAATCTTTTATTATTTACATCATTCAAACTTGATGCAACAGCTCTTTCAATTTGTTTCATCAATCCGCCGGCTGTATCCGGTGCAGGTTCTGTTTTTGCTGTTTGAAGATTTAAGATTTTATCAAATTCTGTTTCACTAGGAATTTCAATTTTTTGATTTAAAGTTGCATTTCCTTTCAAAAAAGCATTGTAACCTGTTATCGGTTGATAATTATATCCTTCAATATTTCCTATAAATTCCATTTTTATTCCCCTTAGATTATTCTTTATTTTTTATTTTGTATTTAATATTTATATACTAATCTTTATATTTGAAGTGCTGATTGAATCATTGATTTAATATTTTCAGCAACAACAGAGTTTGCTTCATAAGCTTTTGATGCTGATACCATATCAACCATTTCCTCTACCACATTTATATTTGGTAAATCTACATATCCGTTTTCATCAGCATCAGGATGAGACGGATCATATACAGTTTTAATAGGATTTTCTGTTTCATGAATTTGCTCTACTCTTACACCATTTGAAACATATCCTTGATTTAAAGCTATACCGGTATTAATATGTAATTTTCCGGTATATGGATCAAATCTTGCATCAGGATTGTTTGCAGAAAAATTTGAAGGTCCATGATTTAAGTAATCTTTATATACCGCAGCAAAACTCACATCTTTTTTTATATATACACCTTTTGTTCCATCAGGTTTTCTGGTTGTGTTTACATTTGCAATATTACTTGCTATAGTATCCATTTTTACTCTTTGTGCTGTCATCCCTGATGCTGCTATATCAAAACTGTTAAAACTCATTTTATTACCTGTTTTCTACTCTACCATTCTTTATTGTTTATTGAAATAAATCTTTAATTAATATACCTATATTATTGACTTCTTAAAACTTCACTTAATCCTTCAAATGACCGTTTTTCCAAATTTGAAAGAATAACATATTTTGTTCCTGCTTTTGTTAAATCCATCATTTCTTTTTCAAGTTCAACATTATTTCCTTTTGGGTCTGTTCCGGAAAACACATCATCCATTATTTGAGGATTATATTTTTTATACAAGTCAGATTGTAAAAAGTTTTTCTCCTGTATTGTAAGCTGTCTTGGAGAAGAAGGTGTTATTGCCATAAAATCGTCAACCGTTTGAGGTGTATATTTTATACTGTTTTGACCTTTTATATAATTTTTTAAATTATCATTTTCTATTATTTCAGCAAGCTGACTTTCAAAAGCAACTTCTTTTCTTTGATAATTTGGAGTCATTACATTAGCAATGTTTGCACTGATAGCATTTTGACGTTCCATCAAGCCATCAAGCCCCAATTTTGTTATATTCATTGTCCTTGTCGATAATAAATCAACCATTTATTTTCTCCTTAAACAACCATTGGTACACTTACTTCAAATTGTGTAGACTCCATATCTGATTTCAATAATCTTAAGTGTCCTTTCTGCTCTTCAATTGTTTTTTTAGCTATAAATAAGCCCAGACCTGAACCTTTTTCTTTTGTAGAAAAACCTTCATTAAAGATTTGTTCTCTTCTGTCTATACTAATTGGTTTACCTGTATTTTCAACAATTACAGACGCATTTCCATCTTCATTGATTAATGTTTTTACTCGTATTTCGCCCTTTTCTTCTATTGCTTCGGCAGCATTTTTAATTAGATTTATAAGTACTCCTACGAATTTATCATAATCCGCCTGTATTGTTACAAGTAATTCATTTTCTACTTTAATACTCAATTCTTTTTCCTTTGTTTGAGTATAAACACTTGCCAATTCACATGCTTCACTTACCAATTCATTTAATTCACAATCTTTTAATGTTCCTTCTTTTATTGACTTCAAATCTATTAAACAATTATTTGCCATTCTGACTGATTTTTTAATTGTTTGTAACTGAGTACTATCTCCATTAATTTTAATTAAAATATCTGTGTATAAGTCAATTATTGAAAGTTGATTTTTCAACTCGTGAGAAACATAACTTGATTTTTTTGAAATAAAGTCAAGTTGTCTTGATGCTTCATCACTTTTAATCAAATCATCTTGTTCTATTGAAGAAATCATTACGTCTTGATTAATATCATTCAACATATCTACAACTTTTCTTAATGATAAATTCATCAAAACATTATCACGTCTATCAGGTTTATATGTATCTTGATAATATTGTAAATTCTTTGTACTGTTTTCTTTAATACAATCAAAAGATACACTCAAATCTCTTGAATTGTACAAAATATAATAACCTGCTCTATCACCGTTAGGATCAACTAAATCATAATCCCAAATAAAACTTGCACCAAATCTTTCTGTTAAAACATATACAAATTCTGTATTTTCCCACATTTCCTGTTTTAAATATTCAGAATTTTTTGAAAAATCATAAACATTTACATTTGCAAATTCTAATCTTTTTAATAAACTTTCTAAACCTTTTCTGTCATTTAATCTATATAAAACAACACCTGCGGCAGGAGTATCCAAAACCGGCTCAAGCATTGTTCTTACAATACCTACAATAGTTTGTTTTTGTAATGTTTTGTTTTCTTGTAAATATATTAAATCTTTTAAATTGTTATGCTTTTTTAATATTGCCATTTTTCCTATCCTTTTACATCTTTGTCGTGCCACATATATAATGTAACACGACAAATTGATACATTATATGAAAGGAATCTTTATTAAACCCTTACTAATTGCTTTGTTCTTTTTTTCATAAATCCATTATTAATTGCATATAATACAGCTTGTGTTCTGTCATTAACTTGCAATTTTTGGAAAATATTATTTACATGTGTTTTTACTGTTGTATCTGAAATAAACAACTGAGATGCAACTCCTTTATATGTAACACCTTGACATAATAAATCTAAAACTTCTTCTTCTCTTGCAGTTAAAAATGAAAGATAATTTTCTTCTTGTACTGTTTCTGTCTTTTCTTCGATAACTTGTTGTTGGAAATATTCGAAAAATCTTGAAGTTAAACTTGATGGTAAATATACTTTTCCGTCTGCAACTTCTTCCAACGCATAAATTAATTGAGCTGATGCCATTGTTTTCAACACATATCCCTTTGCACCTAATTTCATTGCTCTAAATATTAAATCTGAATCATCATATCCGCTTAATACCAATACTCGCACACCTAAATTCATTTTTTCAATTTCTTGAATTACTTCTAAACCATTCTTTTCAGGCATATTCATATCTAATAATACAACATCCGGATGATATTTTTTGATTAAATTCATACCAATGTTAGCATTTGTTGATGTTCCTACAACATTAAACATTCCGTCTGAACTGATTAATTCATTTACAGCTGCTAAGTGATCATAGTTATCATCAATTAACAATACTTTTGATTTAGATTTAAATTCACGTCTCATGTGATTCCCCCCTGATTTTTTATGTCCCTTTTTATTTTTTATTTAACCTTCTACACCGTTTATATTACATTTTTTTTATGAGATATACATCAATAAAAAGATTATATTTAATCCATTTAGCGGTTATATAAAGATGTAAACCTTTAGATTTATTTTTGGGCTAAAATCCAATATATTCAACTCTTTTCTTTCCTCATTCAATTATGCTATACTTAATTCATTAAGAGGAGAAAATTTATGGAAATAATCATTTTTTTAGTTGGTTTATTTATTGGAATTACAGTTACAACAATTGTTTTTAAGATTTCTCAAAAAGCATCAAAGTCCATGACAAATGAACTTTTAAATCAAATGCAGCTTCAATTTGAAAACACAGCTAATCGTATTTTTAAAGAAAGCAGTGAAGAATTCTCTACTCTTAATAAGGAAAAAGTTGAGTTACTCATAGCAAAATTTAAAGAAAACAACGAAGAATTTTCCAATACAAATAAGGAGCGACTTGAAGTATTTTTCTCTAAATTTAAAGAAAAAATAGAAGATTTTGAAAAAAGAACAGAACAAAATTTTAAAGATGAAACAATTAAATTTACAAGGTTTGATGAAAATATAAAAGCATTTTTAGAGGCAGGAAGTAAAATTTCACAAAATACAAATTCTTTAATAAGTGTAATGAAATCTGATAACAGAACACAAGGACATTGGGGAGAGATTGTTTTAGAAAGGGTTTTAGAAGCTTCAAATCTTAGAAAAAATGAAGAATTTTTAATTCAAAAAAGCACAGGAGACGGACGACCTGATGCAATAGTTTTATTACCGGATAAAAGATGCGTAATGATTGATGCTAAAACATCTTTTTCATCTTGGTATGAATATTTAAATGCAGAAGATGAAAATATAAGAGCAGAAAAATTAAAAGAATTTAAAGAATCAACAAAATCACATATACAAGGTCTGACAAAAAGAGATTACAGCAGTTATGAAGATTACATAGCATGCGAATATATTTTAATGTTTATACCAATTGAAAGCTGTTATTCTTTAATGTTTTGTGAAGACTGCACTCTTTGGGAATACGCCTGGAAAAACAACATCATGCCGGTATCTCCATCAACATTACTTGCTACTTTAAAAATTATAAATTCAATGCTTGTTGTTGATAGACAAAATAATAATGCACTTGAAATATCAAGATTATGTTCGAAAATGCTTGATAAGTTTGCAGAGATGTTGAAAGATCTTCTTGGAGCAAGAAAGACTATGGATAATGTACTTAAAAAACTTCAAGGAAAAGATAACATTTTAACAAATATTGAAAAAATTAAAAACCTTGGCGGTACGATGTCGAAAGAAATACCTGAACTTCCTGAAGATTTAGATGCAGAATAAATAAAAAAGAAAAACGGCGGAATTTGAAAAATCAAATTCCGCCGTTTTAAAAAGTTTTATTCAAATAATTAATATTCTAAATTAATTTGAGAGAATTGAATAATTTTATTTTTACCACGTCTTTTAGCGTTATAAAGAGCATGTTCAGCATATCTGATAACAGTATTCGCGTCTTCTTCAACATTTGGTAAACAAGGATATGTAGAAATACCACCCGAAATTGTAATAGGATGTCTTTCTTCTTCTCCTGCAGGAATAAATTCCATTTTTTCAATATCTCTTCTAAATCTTTCACCAAATAAGAAAGCATTATCTTCCGTTGTATTTGGAAGAATAAGAATAAATTCTTCGTCGCCGTAACGGGTCAAAACATCTTCTTTTCTTACCATTTGTTTCAATTTTTCAGCAAGGTTTTTCAACAAAACATCGCCCCATTCATATCCATACATATCATTTACGACTTTGAAAAAGTCAATATCAAACAACAAACAAGATAACGGTGTTTTATAACGTCTTGCACGTGCAATTTCTTGATCTAAACGTTCTTGTAAATACTTTCTGTTATGCAAACCTGTCAACTCATCAGTTGTTGAAACTTTATTTATTTTATCTCTATATTCCTTAATTTTTAACAAAGAACGAACTCTTATTAGCAATTCATCTTTATTAACAGGAGCAGATATAAAGTCATAACTTTCCGCTCTTACTGTAACATCCGTAAATACAGGACCTACAAATAATACAGGAACTTTAAACTTAGTAACCATTAATTCATCTTTTAAATTAGGTACATCTTCCATAATTATTAAACTAGGCACGACGCCTTCATAATCTTTTAATTCTTCTGCTTTTTCAACTCTTACATTAATATCTTCTATACCTTGCAGCATTTCTGCTAAAGTTGATTCTTCCTTAGTTGTGTAAATTGCGATATTACTCATTTAACTCTCCCATTGTTTGGACTGATTTTAAACTAATTATATATTAATTAAAAAAAAAATACAATACATTCAAAAACTAGTTCGATAACACAAAAACTGCTTCCTCTGCCAAAAAATTTGGTAAAAGCCTTAAAAGTTTGTCTTTACGCACTTGAGAGTGATTTAAATATACTGATTTTAATATTTTTATATTATTATTTTTTGTAAAATCAAAGAAATCTTTAATAGTTAAAAGATGTATATTAGGAGTATTGTACCATTCATAAGGAAGCATTTTAGAAACGGGCATTTTGCCTTTAAACAGCAAATACATTCTAACTCGCCAATAAGCAAAATTCGGAAAACTTACTATAGCTTTTTTGCCTACTCTTAACATTTCTTTAATAACAAAATCAGGATGTTCTGTTGCTTGCACAGTTCTATTCAAAACAACATAATCATATTCTTTATCAGAAAACTGAACCAATCCTTCATCTATATCACCCTGAATGGTACACACACCCTTTTCCAAACAACTTATTACCGCATCTTGATTAATCTCAATACCTTTAGCTTTTACATTTTTGATATCTATTAAAGACTTTAATAAAGTACCGTCGCCACAACCCAAATCTAAAACTGAAGAATTTTCTTCAATAATTTTTGTAATCACAGAATAATTTAAATGTATACCTCTATTATTTTCCATTGCCTTTAATTTCCAATCTGTTATAAACTGTTGAATTAATAGTAGCACCTATCAGCATAAGAATAGATGTATAATATAACCAAACCATTAAAACGGCAAACGCACCAATTGTACCATAAACGAAATTATATGTATGCAGATTATTGACATACATCGCAAAAATACCGGAACCTATTAACCATGAAATACAAAAGAAAAATGTTCCCGGAACAGTACTTTTTAATTTCAATTTTTCAGAGCCTTTCATATCAGGCAAAAGATAATATTGTAAAAATGCCATTAAATACAAGGCACAAAATGCAATTGGCCATCTAAAAAACATCCATATATCAGCAAAATTTTGACCAAGATTTAAATATACTACACAAAAATTTATAATAATCTTACCAAAGATAATCAGGTTTATTGTTAAAAATAAAACTGCAGTATCAACACAAACCATCAAAAAAGCCACTGTCCTTGTATATAAAAATGAACGAGTTTCATTAATTTTGTATGCTCTGTTTAAACCTTTGGCAATAATAGCAACCATGTTTGTTGTCAAAAAACATGTAATAATAAAACCTAAAATAGCCCAAAATCCGCCTTTTGTATAAAAAATAACTTCCTTCAAAACAGTTTGAACCAAGCTCATAGACTCTCCGGGCATTATAGAAGACATAAATGCAAAAATAGGACGCATAAATTCATGCTTGCCAAGCCACCCAAATATACCTGTCAAAAATAACATCATAGGAAATATTCCTAAACATAACATATAACTCATTTCTGATGCCATGCCAAAAAAATCATTATCCAGTACCGACATCATTAGTCGTTTTAAATATACAATAAATCTTTTCATTAAAATTCCTGCAAATGAATTTGATTAATAATCCTTTTAACAGCATCCTCAGCAGATGCCTTAACCGTACAGCCGGCAGCGAACTTATGTCCACCGCCTGAAAAATATTCACAAACTTTTGCAATATCAATATGCTTACTTCTCATAGAAGCTTTAAAAACCTTATCTCCTATTTCTTTTAAAACAAACGATACTTCCGTTGTATGTATTGAGCGAAGTGTCTCGGCTATGCCATCTGTATAATCACTTTTTGCATTAAATTTATCCAAATCTTTCTTATAAATAACAAGATACGCAATCTTATCATTATCAAGAAACTGTGCCTTATTAACACAATAGTTTTGAAATAACACTAGCCCTTTTGATTTATTTTCATAACATTTTTTATAGACATCAACCGGTTTAACCCCAATATCAACCAAATCGGCAGCAATACGAAAAGATTGAGCAGATGTATTATCAAATCTAAATCCGCCTGTATCAGTTAATATTGAGGTATACAAACATAACGCTGAGTCTTCATTAATTTTCCAGTTTAAATCTTTTGCGACTTTATATATAACTTCGCCTGCAGAACTTGCATCACCTTCAACAACAACTATATCTCCATACTTGTTATTGGTCTTGTGGTGATCAATATTAACTTTGATTTTTGCTTTTTGATAAAGGATTCGCCCATCTGCAAGTCTGTCTAATGCGGCTAAATCAACAGCTATAACTAAATCATACACCATAGATTTATCAATATCATCCAAAGTCTTTACTTCCTTTATGTGCGGAAGATAGTTATAAACATTTGGGATATGAGATAAAGCAAGCATTGACGCTTTTTTCTTAAAATTATCTAAAATCAAAGAATAAACAGCTGTCATTGAACCTAATGCATCACCATCGGGATTTATATGTGTTGCAATAAGTATGTTTTTAGATGTATTTATGATATCATTTAAGTTATCTAAATTCATGGTTTTATTTTACCATAAAGAAAAAGTTACGGGTTTGATATGAAGAAAATTTTATACACAAATTTTGACGGAATAGATGATATACTTGCCTCAATGATGGAAGATACAGGTAAAACAAGAAAAAATACAGAAGATGAATTTAGTAATAATACTAAAAATTTAATAAAAAAAGCAATAAATAGAAAAACTTTGTATACCTTCTGGAATAAAGCAGCAGGAGAAAAATTTGGCAAATTATCATATCCCTATGGCATGGCACCAAAATACACAATGATAATTGCCTGCAAAAATGCAACCGTTGCTCAAGAACTACTCTTAAGAAAACACGAAATCCTTACAAATCTTACTCCATACACAAAATCGCTAAAAATGACAGTAAAAGACCTTCGTTTTGACCCTAAAAAATGGGACAAAGAATATGTTTCAGAAAATAACTAATCAATATCAATCCTTTTAGCTTTTTTAATAGCTAAATCACATAAATCTTCTATTGTTATAAGATTTTCCAATTCGGTATTATCACTCTCTACCATTAAACAAGCAAGTGATTTTATTTGTTTTAAATATCCAATTAAATCAATTTTTATATCTTCTTGATTCATAAAATTTTATCTCTCATATTATGGTATATTATCCAGTAAAATTATGTTATCATATCCAGTAAAATAGTCAAATGGAATTTGACGAATATTACATAAAAATAGGAAAACATATAAAAGAACTTCGTGAAAAAGCTAATTTCACACAAGAACAACTTGCCGAAAAAGCAGGAATAAGTCTTGATTATTTGGGTAAAATTGAAGTAAACATTAATAAATTAGGATTAAAAACTGTTTTTAAACTTGCAAAAGCATTAAATGTTCATCCAAAGGAAATTTTAAATTTTTAATTAAACAAAAGAGGTTGTCCAAGAATTTTGAACAACCTCTTAAAATATATAAATATATTTATTTGTTTCTTAATTTTGCCAAAAGATTTAAGATTTCAATATACAACCAAACAAGAGTAACCATTAAACCAAAAGCTCCGTACCATTCAAAGCTTTTATCCATACCTTTTTGATATGCTTGTTCAATAAAATCAAAATCTAAAATCAAATTCAAGGCAGCAATAGCAACTACAAGCAAGCTAAACCCTATACCTAAAGTACTTGAAGTAAAGATATAAGGAATACTTTTACCAAAAAACATTCCTATAAGCTGAATCAAATAAATTCCTGCAATGGAAATTGTAGAGATAATAATAACACTTCTAAATTTTTCTGTTGCTCTAATTAATTTCAATTGATAAGCTAAAAGCATAGAAGCAAAAGCAACAAAAGTACATCCTACAGCTTGAATAGCAATACCGGGATACTGAGTTTCAATATAAGCAGTTGTTCCGCCTAAAATTAAACCTTCACCAATTGCATAAACAGGTGCAGCAATATTTAGCACTTTTCTGTTAAACATACAGGTAATAAATGCTATTATACTTAAAATAAAACCTGCTACTGTAAGCATTGCAACTTTATCAGTATATCCTTGAAAATACATTCTCCAAATATAAAAACTTGACATTAGCAAACAGATTAAAAGAAAACCTGTTTTATTGATAACACCTTGTATAGTCATAGGAACACCTGTATATGCAGAGCTGTCTGTTTTAACTGCATTTTCTGTAAAAACAGGATTTGACATAATATACCTCCTTTTTATTAGTATTATATCTTAGTTTTCATAAATTTAAAAGAACTTAACTTTTTTTTAATGTAAAATAGATTTATGATATACAAAAACTTCAAATTATTTTTAACTAATTACGGTAAAGATAAATTAAATAAAATATACTTTTTTATATTTTTATCAATAATTGCCGGATGCATGGAATTTATAGGAATTGCATTAATATACCCATTCATTCTAATGATAATTAATCCGGAAACGGTAATTCATACACCGAGTTATATATCAATAACAAACAGTCTTCATCTTAAAAATGAAGAGATAAATACATTCTTAATAGGTTTTGGAGCAATTTTAATATTCATCATAAAGAATATTTATATGATGGGCACAATATATTTTCAAAATAAGTTTATAGTAAGCTGGAAAAATGATATAACATCAAAATTTATGAAATATTATCTATATGCATCATACAAAGATAATATGCAAACTCCGGCATCAGAAAAAATTTATAATCTTACAATACTAATTGGACAAGTCCTTGATGGATATGTTTTAAGAACATTAAATATAATAATTAACACAATTGTTATTGGAATAATACTATTATTATTATTGATAAAATTACCATTAACAGCAATAATTACAAGCATATTTTTATATTTTGCAATGAAATTTCAAAATAAATTTTTCAAAAACAAAACAAATTCTATCTCAGCGGAATTAGCAAGGACTTCAGTTGATAATAATAACAGCATAATGGAATGTATCAAGAATTACAAAGAAGTAAAAATTTTAGGTATAGAAAATTACTTTTTTAAGAGATTTCAAACGAATCAAGAAAGATACAATCAAACCATGCTTGAAAATAACTATTATACGTTAATTCCACCATATATAATAGAGACCTTGATAGTTATAACATTCATACTATTTGCAATAATAATTACCATTCAAAACTTGACAGATACGACAAAAATACTTGCCTCATACGGATTAGTAGTAATGGCAATATTTAGAATAGCACCGGCATTAAACAGAATTCAAAGTGCATTTAATCAAATAAATACAACAAAAAGATTAATGGAAAAATTAAACGAATATGCAATAACATATAAATTTGATAATCAGGATTTACCTGATTTAGAGGCCCAATTACCACCGTTGGAATATAAAAAATCATTAAAACTGGAGGGTATAAATTTCCAATACAAGGAAAACAGACCGGTAATAAAAAATGTCAATTTAGAAATAAGAGCAGGAGAATTCATAGGAATAATAGGAGACTCAGGAGCTGGTAAAACAACGCTTGCGGAAATAATAATGGGATTACTACCTGTTGATTATGGTAATATAACGCTTGATGATATATTTATAAATCAAAGAAATTTTTTTAGTTTAAGAAAAATAATAGGATATGTACCGCAAAATATAAATTTAGTAGATGGTTCATTTGCAAAAAATGTAGCATGGGGTATTGAAGAAGAGGAAATAGATTACAATAAAGTAGAAGTAGCACTAAAGAAAGCACAATTGTGGAAATATGTAGAAACATTTAAAGAAAAATCAAAAGCACAAATCATTTTGGGAGCCAATGGATTATCACAAGGACAAAAGCAACGATTGGCAATAGCAAGAGCACTTTATAAAAACCCAAAAATATTAATATTTGATGAAGCGACCTCATCTTTAGATTTAAAAACAGAGCATGAAGTAACAGAAATGTTAAAAGAATTTAAGGGGAAAAAGACAATAATAGCAATAGCACATAGATTATCAACATTAAAAATGTGTGATAGGATAGTATACATAAAAGACGGTGAAATAATAGATACAGGGACATTTAAAGAACTTAGTGCATTATATAAAGAGATAGAATATTTAATAAAAATGAGTAATATAAAAAATTAACCACTTTACAAGAATAAAATTTTTGTATATAATAAAAATACAGTTTCCCAAAAGGGAACAAAATCCATTAAACTGAAAATAATCCTCAGTAGCTCAATGGTGGAGCAACCGGCTGTTAACCGGTAGGTTGTTGGTTCGAGCCCAACCTGGGGAGTATTTTTTATATTCAGAGGTTAAATTAGGTTCAACCTCTTTTATATTGTCATTTTTCAGAGTTCGATTGTTGCTAAAATTATGTACTAAATTGTACTGATTTTCTACTATTGTTTGGAATACTGGTTTAAGTTTTATATCAAAATGTTTATTTTTGTATGTGATTTCATCTGATATAATTTCTAAAATTTTTCTTTTTTGTTTAGTATTTCCTTTTGAAAAATATTCATAGGCATTATCTGTAAACCCAAGTAAAATGTCGGCTTTATTATAAAATTCTTTATCAAGTTTATTGATTTCATCTAATTGAATTTTTAGTTTATCTTTTTCAGTTTGCCATTTGTCATTTTGACTTTTCCAAAATTCATGAGTTATAACATTGTCCAATTTGAGGGTAAAGGCTTCTTCAATTCTGTTTTCTAATGTTTGAATTTGCTTGATAATACTTGCTTTAATATCTTTTGAATAGCCATTTTTCTTATCATGAACGACTTTTAACTCACTTGATATTCTTCCTCTTATGTCTTGCGGTATTATTATGAGTTTTAAGATTTCTGCAATAGTTTTATCGATTTTAGTTTCATTGATATAATCTCTTTTACAATTACCACCTTTATTGCCCGTGCAGTGATAGTAAATATATTTGCCCTTTTTGAGTTCTGCAGTTAATAAACAGCCACAATACCCACAACGAATTAAACCTGTATAAGCAAAATCAATATTATGTTTTCTTGTTTTATCAGGGTCAATTAGTCTGTCTTGAACTCTATAAAACAGTTCTTTACTGATAATAGGTGTGTGTTTTGCATTTTCATAAATCTTATCTTCAAACTTGAATACACCTGTGTAGAAAATATTTTTCAACATATGTTCAATAGATGTTTTAGGAATTCTTTTTCCTGTCTTACTTCTTAATCCGTCTTGATAGAGTTTATCCGTAAGACTTCTTAATGAATACATACCACTATCATACAAGTTAAAAGCTTGTTTTACATAAAAAGCATAATTTTCATCAACAACAGTAGTTTTTGAGCCATCTTCTCTTGATATGTTTTTATAGCCGATAGGTGCTTTATGCGGATATTCGCCCTGCTCTGCTTTTTGTCTTAATCCGGCAATAGTTCTTACACCTATAACTTTTCTTTCATATTCAGCAAAATTTATAGCGATATTACGCATTAAATCGCCTTCAATGGTATTAACATTGGCTTCTGTTGCTGATAATAATTTAATTCCTTTTCTTTCAAATAAAGGTCTTAGTGCACCATGATAATCTTCATTATTCCTTGAAATTCTGTCTAATCGCCAAATAATAACGGCTTTGACATCATTTTTCTTTTTCCCACAATAAGCCATTAAATCTTGAATTTCAGGTCTATCAAGATCTTTAGCAGATTTACCCTCATCAACAAAGGTTTTTATGACATAATAATCATTCCTTTGAGCAAATTCTACACATTGTCGTTTTTGATTTTCAATACTGAAACCATGTTTTGCTTGTTCTTCTGATGATACTCTTGCGTATATAACTGCTTTTTCCATTCTTTTAGACTCCTAGTCTTATTTTAAACTACTCAAGATTAGCTTGCAAAATCTTCATGAAATTTTGTATCGTCATAGATTTCTTTAAGTGTGCTGACATAATCAACAAGTAACTCAAAATCTCTCTCAATAGTACTTTGAGAGTTATTTGGGAGTATGTTTATCGTTATATCATTAGCTTGGAGTTGTATCATTTTAAACTCCCAAGCCGATTTGTATACTAAAAAATTTTATTATATACATATAATTTTCCAAATTACAAAATTACAGCACAGCAAAATACACCTCAAAGATAATCATAGATTACCTCTGAGGTGTAATTACTTGCTTGTTACATTTGATTACCATTATATTGACTAAGATTTTGTCTTAGATCATCTACTGATATCGGCATTATAACTCCATTTGTTGAGATATCAACAAATTCTTCAAGTCCTGAGATGTTAAAACATATTGAGTTTACAACCTTATTTTTATCATCTGCATATCTTACACAATGCCCATTACCTCTGAATCTCTGATGATTCTTTGCATAACTCAAAAAGCTTTTTTCATCAATTTTCATAGATTTGTCATAAGCATAAAATTTATTAATAGCACTCAAAACAACTTCTTTGTTAAACCTTATATGTGTTTCCATTTCATTGCCTACTTCAACATCAACTATTTTAAAATGAGAGCCTAATGCTAAATGTCCTAGTTTAGTTAGTACAATGATAGAAGACAATACTTTTTCTACAGGTGTTTTCATGCTTTCATATTTTTGAACTTGATTTTTTGCATACTCAATTATTTTTCCGTCCAAATCATTAATTTGAACTCCACTTATGTCAAGTAATAACATAATCCCTGTGTATGCATAGGCAAGATTATTAATAATTCTTTTTTGCGTATCCTGAATGTCCGCATTTTCAAGTATTGCAAAAGCTATATCATATACATCTAATATATCTTTAATACTGTATTTAAGAAATTCGGGTAGTATTAATGACAACTCTTTTAAATTATCATTATTTCCTTTATCAATCTCATGGATTATATTGATTTATATATTTATCATATGTGGGATTGGCTAACCCCTATTGAAGATGTTTTAGAGGGGTTAAATAAACAAGTGCAAAAAGGTAAAGTAAGATATATCGGGATTTCAAATTGTT